>ENA-OWPI01000114-OWPI01000114.1-marine-metagenome-genome-assembly--contig:-NODE-114-length-114310-cov-8.397757_pt1 | contig 114310 bp, 112 predicted proteins | sample MGYA00238138_ERZ651775 | MGnify/ENA primary metagenome ERZ651775 (study PRJEB26906, sample SAMN06265043) | marine metagenome | isolation source: Helgoland LTER site | place: Germany:Helgoland, sampling... | reverse complement strand
TGTCATCTGCTAATCGGTGTTTGAGCCATTCACAGGTTACAATCGCTTCGGGATACTTCCATTTAATATGTTCCATCGTAATATTATGTCAGAGAAACTTGAGAGCTCAAGTAAAAATACTCCAAGCTTTATTTAAAAAGGGAGCTCAACTCAACTTTTTAGAGGTGCGAGGCGCTCGGCACTTGGTTCGGGGCCCTGGGTGCATGGACTTGCATCCTCATTTACATAACTTGTAGCCAGAGGTAGGAATATCTTATGTTGAAAAGCCTATCAATGACCTTAACGTTACTAGTCGTTCTCGCCTCGATTAGTAAGGCTGAACCAGTTAGTTCACTAATTTCAGCCATTTCCCACCTTAATGCTGATATTGTTTTTATGCGTCATGCACTTGCACCAGGTTTTGGGGATCCTATCCGTTTTAAATTAGGAGACTGCAGCACACAGCGGAATCTGGATGCAAATGGAAGAAACCAAGCTCAGTTAATTGGAAAAGAATTACTAAACAGCGGTATTCATTTTAGTGAGATACTTTCCAGTGAATGGTGTCGATGTAAAGAAACGGTGTCTTTGTTGAATATAGGAAAATGGAGGGTATTTTCTGGTCTAAATTCATTTTTTCAAGATTATGCTGATAAGGAAGAAATTTTGAATAATCTTAATCGTAAATTAACTCAATTGGAAGATGGAGTTACGCTCATGATTAGTCATCAAGTTGTTATTAGGGCTATCACAGGTAGTACTACTCGAAGTGGTGAGTTGGTTGTATTTAATAGTAAAACTAAGGCATTTAAAAATATTCTTCTAAATTAGATTCCCCCTATGCGTATCTGACTTGTATACTGCATACTGGTTTAGTGCGAGGCATGCGCTCTGTACCAAAAAATGCTGAATATTTCTGTATCAGGAGATTTTTCTACTTACTTAAACCTTTGCGCATCAAGACGTCTTAACCTGGGGCCTGCATAGTGGATCTCAGTTCTACTTTTATTTTTCGTTTAATCGATTTTTTTCTAACCAACCATCAACTAGAGATACTGTGACGTCTAGCGAGTCCAACCTTCTATCATTTTGCAGTGCAATAGTTTGAACGAGCTTATCGACACGCTCAATAGCTATGGCTCCATTATCGAGTGCTCGAGCAGCTGATGAAGGACTTTCTAAAGAGAGTGCTGCATTTGCATACTTTTCAAATGAAACAAAATCATTGGGTGCTCCGCCAAGACTTACACATAAATCAACAACCCACTCATATATTTCGGTAGTTTCAACAATATTACTATGAACAGCTTCTTTTATTGGACGCATCTGGTTTTGTTGTACACAGCGATAATTTCCAGCTATTAACATCGCCCACTTGGCCAATGGCACATAAATAGAATTATGAACTTTTAGCTTTACAGGAAGTTCAATTGTTATGTTATCTTTTGTTGTAAATCTAAGGTTTTCAATATCATTTTGAAGGCGTTGCAACATTTTTGTATCTCTATCTGATGTAAAACACGCAGCCTTGAAGTTTGTTGGAAGACGAACCTGTAAAACATTCAACTTTTCATTGGGTGGTCTAAATGCCTGAGGATCCGGACTGCAGAGAGTAAATAATGCTGGATCAAATTCATCCCATAAACTCGACTCTTTATAACAAGAACTTAATTTATCGACATTTAAGGAGTTAAATCGTTTGAGGAAGGGTGGTGGTGGCATATTCATTATGGACATACACGGGACCTTAGACTTTGCCACTTTTTGCAGAAGTACTCCTACATCAGGAGAAGAATATTGTGGCTCTTGCATGGCTAAAACTATCAAATCATATTCTGCTGGATTTATACTGTCTGGGCTGTCAGCTGAAAGCTTCCCAGAACAATCTTTTGAACAGATTTCGATAAGATCGTCTCTTCCTTTAATGGGCATTCTAATGATTGCCCCTTCTTTGTTAAACAACTCAACTTCTTTCGGAAGACAAACCATTTTCACGTTATGACCGGCTAAAACGATTTTTGTCGCTAATAAGGAGCCGTAGGAAGCTCCAAGAATAAGTATATTTAAAGATTTCATAGTTTGAGGTTCTCCAATTTTTAAATTTGCCTAGTAGATCGGGAGTGGAATGGCAAGGTAGACATCAAGTAGTGTGTAAATCAGTGTATACAATTCTGACATTATTGATCAGATTGGTGGTCGGATAACGGATGGAGTAGGACAGTCTCATGGAGAAGGCCACCCATTAGAGGTTTATAATAAGTGGATGATAAATGCGTTAGATTGACTGTTTCATAGTATTCAATGATAATGATATTACCAACTGGAGGCGTGAAATGGCAGATTTAAGTGGAATAAAATTTGTAGGTTTGATGCGTTAAATTTTAAATTAATAAATAAGTATTGGAGAGTAAAAAATGTCAATCCGCCCAGCTATTTCGACGAGTAAGGCGACCCCAACTATGGAGGGAGCTGGAGTTCATTTACACCGAGCTTTTGGTTTTAACGCTCCTGAAACTCATGATCCATTTCTCCTATTTGATGATTTTCGTAATGATTCTCCAGAAGCCTATAAAAATGGATTTCCTTGGCACCCTCATCGAGGCATAGAAACAATCACATATGTTCTTAACGGCTCTGTTGAACACAATGACAGTCTTGGAAATAGTGGAACATTATCAAACGGTGATGTGCAGTGGATGACGGCAGGTTCAGGCATTATGCATCAAGAAATGCCAACTGGGAATGCACGTGGACAAATGCACGGATTCCAACTTTGGGCTAACCTTCCGGGCAGCCTTAAAATGACAAACCCACGGTACCAAGATGTGCAAGGAAAAGAAATTTCTGAGATCACTGATGATGATGGAACAAAAGTAAAAGTTATTACTGGAGAGTTTTGGGGTAAGAAAGGACCAGTTGACGGTATTGCAGCAGATCCGCTCTATCTCGATATCAATGTGCCAGCCGGTCTTCGAAAATCATTTAAAGTTGACACCTACAGGAATACCTTTGCTTATATTTTTGAAGGAGCAGGTAAATTCGCGGATGCTTCCACACCAAAAGGTATTCTTTTGGAGAAAGAAGTCTTAGGACAAGAACTCAATATTCGAGATATGTCTGGTAATCGAACGCTAGTTCAATTTGGAACGGGGGATGAAATCGTCGTTCAGGCTGGGCCCGAAGGTATGCGATTTTTACTTGTGGCTGGCACTCCGATAAAAGAACCCGTTGCTTGGCATGGACCAATCGTCATGAATACCAAAGAAGAACTTCAAACAGCTTTTAATGATCTTCGAAATGACAGATTTATTAAGCCCTTAGACCATTAATAGATAAGATAAATTATGCGATTATTTCAAAATGGGAAGTAGCTTAGCAAATAGAGACTGCAAACATTATGGCTGACCATAAGGAGACAGAAGTTTATCCCATGCTATGTCGCAATTGTGGCAAAGCTGGGCATTTTGGAAGCACACTACCTCCTGAGTTTTGTTTAGCTTGTAGCTCTTCTAATATACGCGTCCATCCGGAACTGCTCTCACTCAACATTGCGCATATTGATTGTGATGCGTTTTATGCTTCAATCGAAAAGCGTGATAACCCAGCAATTGCTAATAAACCAGTAATTGTTGGTGGCGGTGATCGCGGTGTTGTTGCTGCTGCGTGTTACATTGCTCGTAAGTTTGGTGTGCGTTCAGCGATGCCAGCTTGGGAAGCGTTAAAAAAATGTCCTGAAGCAGTTATTATAAGACCAAGGATGGAACATTACGTTGCGATTGGGCAACAAATTCGGGATCAAATGCTTTCATTAACACCGCTTGTGCAACCGCTTTCGATTGATGAAGCCTTTCTCGATCTTTCTGGAACGGAGAAGTTACATAGGGCTAGTCCAGCAGAGGCTTTGCATCGCCTTCAGCAAGACATCAAGCGGGATATTGGCATATCAGTTTCTATTGGCTTAAGTGGTAATAAATCATTGGCTAAAATGGCATCAGATCGGGACAAGCCAGACGGTTTTTTTGTGGTTGGTATGGACGAAGCAGAGTCTTGGCTTGCTCCTCAGCCTATTTCGGTTTTGTATGGTATTGGGAAATCGGCTATTGCTCGGCTAAACGCCATTGGTGTTTTTAGCTGTGATGACCTGGCAACAGGAGATACAAAAGCTCTGTTAGCTGTTCTTGGTGTTCAAACTGATACTGTGATGAATTTAGCAAAGGGTGTTGATCCTAGACCAGTTATTACCGAACGAAGGGCAAAATCGGTCTCTAATGAAACAACTTTTTCGCAAGATTTATCCGACCTTAACGCGCTCGAAGTTGAATTGGAGGCGCTATGTTTAAAATTGTCGGCACGCTTGAAAGCAAAAGGAATTGCAGGTGGAACAATTAATTTAAAATTAAAGCGAGCAAACCACCGAACGATAACCCGAAGTCGAACTGTTTCAAGCCGTATTGATAAGGCTTACCATTTATTTGAAATTGGACGAGATCTTTTAAAAAAAGAAATAAAAGATACAAATTTTTACAGGCTTCTAGGAATAGGTGTTAGTAATATAGGTAAAGCTTCTGAGGCACGATTATTTGATCTTTTAGGTGGTGAAGATGACAAACGAAACCGGCTTGAGTTGGCAGTTGATGATTTACACTCAAAAATGGGTAAAGAGGTATTATATACTGGGCGACAGTTCACAAAAAACCTACGTCAAAAGAAGTGAGTGCTCCTCAGGCTTAAATAAACTTCTGATTAGTATGGACTTATTATAGCAGAATTTTCATTCTCCAAGTATTGTCCAGTCTTGTCAAATTCTAAGAAAAAGTTCGTATAATAGCCTTAAGTGCGTTATCTATTGTTAATAGCCCATATTGGGCTCCTTTGTTTAATAGTTTCATAGCAGCTTAAGGTTGGTCGGTATAACATGTTTAAGTTTTTTTTCATTTTGCTAAGTTTTTTTCTTATGTTTGGGACCCCAACGCTTGCAAATGATATCCTCACCGCACAAAAGCTACTAACAAAGCTTGGATACAATCCTGGGCCAATAGATGGCAGCTATGGGGGGAAAACAAAAAAAGCATTAGAAAAATTTTATATTTCTACCGGCAAGAAATATGATGGATCTTTGAACTCAAATGAATTGGAGGATCTAAGAGCTTCTATTAAACATTTAGGAGTTAACAATGTTTGCAATTCATCGGTGAACATCGAAAAAACTGAAGGAATTTCTAAGGCGTATATTGATACTGATTTTAATTCGTATTTCTCGAACTCTATAATAACTGATTTACCAAGATTTGAGTCAAGGACAGATGGAGTCTTGATACCTGAGATGGCTTCAGATCACGGCAATGCGGAAATTAAGTTAATTGCTGATTTCAACAATGATGGTTTTGATGATATTATGATAGAGAATTATGAAGTTAATATACCTCCAATTTTTTTAATGTCAGAAGGAAATGGTAAATTTCAGATTAGGAACAGTTTATCAGAAAAAGCTGCACGACGGCATATAAGAAAGGCAGCTGTTGCAGATTTTAATAATGACGGGCTATTAGATGTCGCAGGTTTTACAACGGGTGATCCTTATAAAGCGAAACGTTGGCCAAGAGGAGAGCAAGACCTTCTCTTGATAAATGAAGGTGGGAAAACATTTCGTGAAGTAAAAATTCCTGAATGGACACGAAATGATTGGAACCATGGTGGCCACGCAGCCGATATTGACGGGGATGGCCTCATAGACATCCTGCCAGTTTCTGAGGAGGGAAATAGGAGAACAGGGCCAATTAGAAATTTAGGAAATGATAAATTTAAGAAAGGGAAAGCTGCTTATTCTAAAGTTGTCAATAAAGAGCTTTCATCATCCGTAGTCTCTGGAGATCTTAATGGTGATGGGCATGTAGATTTGGTTTTTGCACTTACAAAAAATATTAGAGATAATTTTGGATTTAGAAGTAAAACTTTGAAAGCAAACACTATTCATGTCGTATTTGGTGATGGAAATTTTAATTTTAAAGATAATAAGAGTATTTCTTTTGGGCATCACTGGCTTACGCCTAATGAAGTAAAACAAAGTATAAAAAACCAAAAAAACTTTAGAACTGCAAGTAATCCAATGTCTACGACTCCAATAAATGGACATAAATTTGCTGCTGGTACGTCCAATGTTGGTTTGTTTGATATTAATAACGATGGGATGCTCGATATACTTGCTGGTTACTGGTTTGCAGGTGGTTCACTCCAAATGTCGAGTGGTTTTAAAGTTTATATCAACCAAGGTGATTGTTTCGACGATCAGACTAATATTTTCTTTCCAAATCAACGTATAAATCGGGAAACGGAGCCTGGCACTCAAACCTCCTATATTCATCAGTTTTATTTTGAAGATATTTCTGGGGATAAACTACCAGATTTAGTCCTCCAAATGGATGGTTTTATGGATTTTTTATCAAGTAAAGAGCCATACCATCCAAATATATTCATCAATAATGGATCTAATGTCTATTTACCACTATTGAAGAAAAATGGACCTCGTTTAAATTTTGAAACTTATAAACCTGACTGGACAGATACCAAACAAAGATTCGAAGATACTTTAAAAAGCCACTTCCATTCCTTAGGAGATTTTGATGGTGATGGGCGTTCTGATTTTGTATTTATAAGGAAAAATAGCCACAGTAGTAAGCTTCACGTCTTACTTCAAAGAACGCAAAAAGAAAAAGAACTTGAAAAAGAAAGAATTGCCTCGTTGCGAGAAACAGTCATCGGAGAATATAATGTAAGCTTTACTTTGGACACGTCGCAAAACGCAAAAATCGCAACTGGCAGGTTATCGATCACTCCAGACTCGGTGTACTTACAAAATATAATTTATTTAGATAAGACCTATTGGAACTCTAATTTAAATTTTATTGTTGCAAAAATATTCAATGGAAATGTTTTAGATCTTCGGCAAGATGGGTTACGTGTCGATAATTTTGGAGAGTGCTTGACCATGAAGGGTATTATCCAAGACAATGCGGTGTTCAAAAACATTGTAGATGAACGCGGCCCTCACTCCCGCGATGATTGCCGTAATAAACAAAAGCTTTGGCCAATTTCTCTAAAACTCGAAGAGAAACTAGACCTCGAAGCTGAAAAGCAGGAAAAACTAAATGAAGCCAAAAGGCAGGCTAAACTACACGAAGTCAAAAGGCAGGCCAAGATAAGAAATCAACAAGAGGAATTAAAAAGAATAGAAGAAAAACGCCAAAAAATGGTTAAGCTTGAAGCTTTAAAAAAACAGAGCAACGAGTTAGTTCCAGTAAATTTTGAATATACACAAATAGAAGTCTCGAAAAGGGAAAAGAATTATCAGCAAGTAGATATTAAAATAAATGGGTTATCAGTAGGGATTGAAAATTTTGATTCATACAGATTAACACTAATGATTGATTATGCTGAAAAATCTTCCAGCCGTGGTTTAACTGAACTCTTTCGAGTTCAAGTGTCAGCTGATGGCATGATACCCGAATTCGCCCTTCCTAACCTTGAAGAGTGTAAAAAAATAGCCTGGAAAACTACAAATAATGGTATAACTATAACTTTTTTAATTGGCAATGAATCTGAACGTAACCTTTGTGTGCTAAGAACTATGTATCCTGAAAAACGCAATTTCCTTGGGAGTATAGCATATGCGTTGCCCGATATATTGGAAAGCGGGTTAGCTGGAGATCAAAAACAACTTGAAGCTATTTTACTTGTATTAAATGATGCTAATAGTTAATCAGGATCATGTTAATGAAACTGCTAAAAATCACAGCAGCAGTAATTTTTTTAATTGTCATTCGCTCAAATTCAATTGCATCCCCAGTAGGTGAAGCCCAACAAATGCTAAACCAGCTTAGCTATAACGCTGGACCAGCTGATGGTGCTTATGGCAAGAAAACTCGTAAAGCGCTTGAAAAATTCTATAGAGATATTGATACTTTTATTAGTTATTTTTGGAAGAGTAGTGAATTCAGATGTCATCAGTGTCGCTGAATAACAATGTGGTGCAAATTTGTGGGAGATGGAAATATCTGTAAAAAAGTTGTCTAAAAAACTGTTTAGATTGCTGCTGCAATCGCTTTTCCACAGGTCACTGTATCTGCGGTTCCCCCAAGATCCCCTGTTCGCAATTTTGGTTCGGCCAGAACAACTTCTATTGCGGTCATAATCCCTTGCGCGGCTTCCGGATGTCCGAGATGTTCTAGCATCATCGCTCCCGACCAGATTTGTCCTATCGGGTTGGCGATGCCCTTTCCTGCAATATCGGGCGCAGAGCCATGTACTGGCTCAAATAAAGAAGGAAATTTTCGTTCTGGGTTGATGTTGCCAGACGGTGCAATGCCTATAGTTCCAGTGCAGGCTGGCCCCAAGTCAGACAGGATATCTCCAAAAAGGTTTGACCCAACAACAACATCGAAACGGTCAGGGTGCAGCACAAACAACGCCGTTAGTATATCAATATGATATTTATCTACCGAGACGTCAGGATATGATTTTTGCATCTCGGTAACACGTTCGTCCCAGTAAGGCATCGTGATGGAGATACCGTTTGATTTGGTCGCCGAAGTCAATTTTCCACCACGTTTTTGTGCAAGTTTGAAAGCATAGTCTAAGATTCGATCCACGCCGACCCGAGACATTATAGTTTCCTGCATGACAATTTCACGGTCTGTTCCAGGGAACATTTTTCCACCAATCGATGAATATTCGCCCTCAGTATTTTCGCGCACGATCATCATATCTATATCGCCAGGGCCACGCCCAGCTAATGGTGACGTCACGCCAGGCATCAATTTGGCTGGACGTAGGTTGACATATTGGTCGAACTCCCGCCGAAATTGCAAAAGAGACCCCCAAAGAGACACATGATCAGGTACAGTATCCGGCCAACCTACGGCACCAAAAAAAATCGCATCATGTTTGCCAATTTGGTCTTTCCAGTTGTCTGGCATCATCTGTCCATGTTGTTGGTAGTAGTTACATGACGAAAAATTAAACTGGTCAAAGCTAAGCTCCAAACCATATTTATCCGCTGCAGCATTCAAAACTCGAAGCCCTTCTGGGATCACTTCAGTGCCAATTCCGTCCCCGGGTATTACCGCAATATTCATCTTGTTGCTGGCCATGATAATGATCCTTTTTGATGGTTGCTTTGACGCCTTACAGTTACTGCCGCTTCAGTAACTTTGTCAGCTTCATTCATTATATATCGGTACAGCCAGCGATACAACTGTCCAAAGATCGTCAAGTTTCTATCATGTTAAGACCGTTTGATGGCAATGAAAATTATAGTAACCTGCCTGGTACTGTCAAAATAATGGAAACAACTATCACATTATAAATAATCTTGTTTTCTCATTATAAGTTGCGCATAATACTTATATATTAGGACCCTTTAGCATTCGTATGATATGCTATTTTATATTTATTAAACGACCTAAAACAACGAGAACTATAAAACTATTGTGCACTTTTGATGAGTTATGAACATTATAATAGAAACGGTGCACAATTCATATTAGACAGTAATGATGTTGATATGACAGCACAGTATAAGCGTTTTCTCTCATATCTCCCCAACAATGCGTCAATTCTTGACGCGGGTTGTGGTTCAGGCCGTGACTCATTAAGTTTTAAAAATATGGGCTATCGAGTGCAAGCATTCGATGCATCCAGCAAAATGGTAGAGGCAACGAAAATACTGGCCGATATTCAAGTATCAAAAATGACATTTCAATCTGTAGCTTTTGACACTTCTTTTGATGGAATATGGGCGTGTGCATCGCTTTTACACGTTCCACGCAATGAATTAGCAGGGGTCATAGAAAACCTCATATTTCATTTGAATGCTGGCGGAATTATGTATGCTTCCTTCAAATACGGGGAGAGTGAACGTCAGGAAGGTGACCGATACTTTAATGATCTGACTGAGGCTACTCTGCTCAAACATATTAAAGAAACTTCTAACTTGCAGCTGGTCGAACAGTGGACCAGCGGCAATCGACGAACCGGTCGTAGTGACGATAAATGGTTGAACTGTCTTTTGAAAAAATTACCATAAAGCCTAAAGGCTTAATTTCAAAGAAGTCTCAAGACAAACTAACCTACCAGTCTCTCTTAAGTCACTTTGATTAGCTTATCAGAGAGGCTGTCGTGAACGTAAGGAATGTCTCGACCCATAGTCGTTCACTCATTAAACGATGACAAACTATGATCCTAGTGTTGCTGATGGCTTTGTTAGACTAAGCCGGTTGAGACGGGCAGGGAGACTTTGTAGCCTTGTCTGGGGGTTACTTGGTTTGTGGTGCCGTTGGGTGTACCAAAAAAAGGTACTTGTCATAAACTTTAGACGTTACTCAGTAGGAGAAGGGATAGTTATTTAGCTGGTTACATGATAGTGTTGTTTAGGCAAAAAATAGGATTACATTAATGGAAAAAATTAAGTACAATTTAAGAGTTCAAACTTTTTTTATAATCGCATTAAGCATAACGCTTGTCATGTTCGCGACTACTTTAAAAGCCGATCTCAAAACTGAAACAATCATTCAAGGATCAGGGTCTAAGGCAGAATTGGGTATGCGAGTGCAAGTTCATTACACTGGCAAGCTTGATGACGGTACAGTTTTTGATAGCTCAGTGCCAAGGGGAGAGCCTTTTGTCTTCACCTTGGGACAACGTCAGGTGATACAAGGGTGGGAAGAGGGAATTTTGGGTATGCTGGTTGGAGAAACCAGGGTTCTTACAATTCCACCAGCTTTGGCTTACGGTAGTTCTGGCGCGGGTGATATAATCCCTCCAAATGCTACATTAATTTTCGACGTGCAACTTTTGGCTACAAGTTGGCCTCCCTCCCTAAAAGAGTTAACTACGGAGCAGTTATTAGATGCTCAAAAGAGTGGTAGCGTTATTATTGATATTCGAAGTTTAAATGAATGGGTTGAAACTGGCATTATTGCAGGTGCCGAAACAGTCACAGCATTCTCAGCAAACGGAAACTTACATAGCGATTTCAGGAAAAAGTTTTTTTCAATAATCAAGAGTAAGGATACGCCAATTGTTTTATATTGCCGTTCTGGAAATAGGTCCAAGCGGCTAGGGGATGCACTTGTAAATCAGGGGAATTATACGAACGTATCGCACCTTTCAAAGGGAATAATTGGCTGGCAAAAAGATGGAGAAAACACAATCGTTTTGAAGTAGCTTGGAAAAACATAATACTGTAAACTTTTGAAGGTACTTGTTGAGGCTGGTGTGCAGAGAGCATTTGTGTTGATTCAGCCAAGTATCTTCAAGGCTAGTTACTGCAGGCGCTTAAAGATCTAGTGAGTGTTGATTCTGATTGCTAGCTATTAGTTATATTAGTCTTCTTTAAGTGACTTGCTGTTTGCAAGAGCTTCAATCTCTTTATCTACTCTAATTCTTTCTTTGCGATTGTTCCTTCTGAAATTTGAGGCAACAAGGTAAATTCCTACGCCAACGAAGAATGCTGTATTATTGTAAGGTATGCTAATTTCTGCGTAGTTTTCATACAACCTTACCGCAACGCCAACCCCTATTAGGATCCAGGCGTATCTTTCATACTTAGACCAACGCACTCCTCCACGTTTTATTTCTTCTGATTTGGCTATTAAGTCTTCAGCTTCATTTGTAGTATTCATTCAATCTTCTCCGATACCTAACCTACATAACCTATATATGATCTAATACTGTTATATTAAAGGGTATATAACTATTCCTAGTCTTAAATGACTTACTGCTAAAAAGTTTTAATTATAGCTTTATTTTAAGGCTCTGATGGCTGGTAACTCTTAATTCATTGGCCATGGTCGAGCATGGGTGGACATTTTATATGGCTGAAGGGGTTGTACCAGATACTGTTAACGAGACCAAACTCTTGCATGAGATTTACACTAAGGGGGATTCAGATTTTTCCAGATGAGTAACAGTTCCAGTTCTTTGGGATAAATAAATAAAACTATTGTATCTAATGAGTCTTCCGAGATTATACGAATGTTTAACTCCGAATTTGATGAATTTGGAGAGATTGCCACCGACTATTATCCAGAAGGGCTTCGCCAAGAAATTGATGCGTTTAATGATCGGATTTACACGACTCTCAATAATGGCGTTTATCGCTGTGGATTTGCTACCACGCAGCAGGTTTACGAAGAGGTACTGTTACCTCTGTTTGATACCCTAGACTGGTTGGAAGGCACGCTTTCACTAAAAAGGTATCTCACCGGGACTAAAATTACAGAGGCAGATTGGCGGTTATTTACTACTCTCATTCGTTTTGATCCTGTTTATGTTGGGCAATTTAAGTGTAATATTCGTCGTATAATCGATTATCCTAACTTCTGGAATTATCTCCTTGATATTTATCAACAGCCGGGCATAGCGGATACTGTCAATATGGAGCATATCAAAAATCATTATTATGCTAGTCATGAGACTATTAATCCCTCAAGAGTTGTTCCAAAAGGTCCTAAGCTAGATTATAATCAAACCTACAACCTCAACAGATTCGGGTAATACATGGCTGATAAGAACATCATAGGGTTATGCGGTTCGTTACGACAGGACTCCTTTAATAGAAAACTTCTTTTAGAAGCAGTTCGTTTGTACGGTAAGTGCAATTTTAAGGAAGCAAACTTAAATTTGCCACTCTATAATGGTGATGATGAGAAAGTCGAAAAACCAACATCTGTATTAAACTTGCACAACGATATTAAGTCAGCGGATGGGGTGATAATTACTTCTCCTGAATACAATAAAGGAATTTCAGGTGCGCTAAAGAATTCCCTAGATTGGGTAAGTAGAGTTCCCGGGTCAGTTTGGAAAGATAAGCCAGTTGTTATTATGTCAGCTGCTGCAGGTCGAACTGGTGGAGAAGCGGCTCAATATATGGTTCGGGCATGTCTGGTTCCGTTTGGCCCACGTATACTAAATTCGCCAATAGTATGTGTGGCTCAAGTTTCTCAACAATTTGACTCACAGGGACAAATTATTTCTAAACGTTACATAGAGTTAGTAAAAGAGACGATGGAAAATTTACGAAAAGCAATGAATTAGTTTAGAATTACTGGACTATCTTAAGTTTTTTAAAGTTTTTATACTTAACAATAAGCCTGACATCTGTATTATCGTACTAATGAAAGTTCACTCAAAAAATCAAGATAATTCAAATAATCTGAACTTGTACCTCTTTGACGAGCAATTCCCTACCGTAGAAGATGTTCAAGGCTCTTTCCAAAGTGAGTGTCCGCCAGATGGAAAAGTTAAGTTAGATGACCTTTTTGCATTTAAGCGCAAACGTGGCGATTTTCTATTTTCTGTAGTCATACTGATTGCGGCACTTTTTTTTATGGTTTCTTTTTTCACAGAAACGGGTTGGCAAAATAGAAAATTGCCTGATGACTTGGGTACTTACATGCTTCACCAGTTTGGGTTTATTGAAATTGAGGGTAGGGTGGTTCGTTTTGGACGGATATTAAAACAAAGTTGGGTAGGCCCACTTTTATGCTTGGTGGTTTTGATCCCCGCGGCCATCTGGAACGCTAAGTCAAGTTTTAAGATCCATCGCTATCGTAAACGCTTTTTGTTGCCTATTAGTATGACATACGAATTAGAAAAATATATCGCGGCCTTAGAGTATGTTGCTTATTTTATTCTTTATACAGTTTTAGTTCCAATTCTAGGCTATTTAATATCGACCCTTTTACTTGGTATGTTCCTAACGTGGCGAACGGGATATCGGACCGGCCGCTGGATGCTAACTGGCTTCTTATCAAGCCTTATTATTGTTTTTATTTTTCGATCTTTTCTACAGATAAAGACGCCCATAAGTATCTGGCTTTATGATTTTCTTCCATCCGCAACACGCGGATTTATGTTGACGTATTTTTAGTTAGGATAAGGCATTGGAAGCATTTTTAGTTGGCTTGGAAAATTTACTACAACCTTCAGTATTATTAGCAATTGTGATCGGGTCCATTGGTGGATTAGCTATAGGTGCAATCCCGGGTATTGGCCCGGCTATTGCTATAGCAATCTTACTCCCTGCAACTATATTTTTAGATGATTTAGTCAGCTTAGTTTTATTACTTGGTGTTTACGGTTCCTCAATGTATGGCGGAGCAATACCAGCAATTTTAATAAATACTCCAGGAACTCCAGTAAATGCGTTAACCACCTATGATGGGTATGCCATGACGCGTCGCGGTGAAGCATCACGAGCACTTTCTCTAGCCTACTCTGCTTCTTTTTTTGGAGGTTGTTTTTCAATTTTAGCTGCGCTTATAGCGTTATTCGCGTTTGGTCCGTATCTCAGGGATCTTGGAGCTCTATTTGGTCAACGGGATATTTTGATGGCAGCGATTTTAGGTTCTGTATTACTGATAGCGGCTCATCGTCAGACGATGGGGATCGCTGCACTTTTATTTGGTTTTGGCTTTTTGATAGCGATGATTGGCCGTCAAACTACCAGAAAAATAGATCGGTTTACTTTTGATTTTGAATATTTATTCCCCGGTTTAAACTTAATTGTTGTTATAATAGGAATTTTTGCCTTGAGCCAAGCGCTAATACTTTTGACTGGAAAGGATAGTGATCCACCAGAGGCTCGAGTTAGAGGAGGTGCTTTATTGGGTTTTAAGGAGCTTTCAAAACATAAAATAGTTACGTTTCTTTCGGCCATTTATGGTACAATTATGGGCATTATTCCAGGCGTCGGTGAGTTTGTCGCCCAATTTTTTAGTTATTCTACAGCGCGTGGACTTTCAAAGAATCCCACACGTTTTGGACATGGATCAGCGGAAGGGTTGATTGCTTCAGAGACTGCCAATAATGCGGTTCCAGCAGCGGCTATGATCCCACTCTTAGCGCTCGGTGTGCCAGGTGAAGCGTTAACGGCAATGATGATGGTCGTGTTTTTTGATGCTGGAATTAAGCCTGGGCCGGACATTTTTGAAAATAATCCTGACTTTCTATTTAGCTTATTTATTGCACTTCTTTTGATTAATGTACTTGTGTTAAGCACGCTTTTGTTATCATCACGGTTGATTTCAAAGATGATTTATATACCCAATAGGTTTTTGGGGTCATTAGTGATGATACTTTCTTTTGTTGGAGTATTCTCAATAAGGAATAGTTTATCAGATTGTATTTTTGCCGTATTTTTTGGATATATTGGCTTTATATTGCGAAGGCTTGACTGGCCTCTTGTTCCTTTGGTTTTAGGACTTGTCTTGGGCTCAATAATTTTAGAGCGGATGACCGCGGGAGCTAGTCAGGTTAAGTCACTTGTGGATTTGGTGAATCGGCCAGTTTCTGCAGTACTTGCAATATCTATTTTAGTCATTGTATGCTTTGTTATCTGGTCGATGGTAAAAAACCGTCGGCTACACGAACATTAAAGTTTTAACAGGGGGAGAAAAAATGAAAAAACTATTGTTGGCTATATTTTTTGCAGCAACAGCAGGTTTCTGGTTTACGATGCCAGCAACTGCGGAGTACCCAGAAGGACCGGTACAATTTATTGTTCCATGGCCTCCGGGTGATTTTGAAGATATTCTTACACGTATGATTGCTGCTGATATGCAAAAGGCGACAGGACAGTCTGCATCCGTTGTAAACAAACCGGGTGGTGGCGATGGTCCGTTCCCTGGTGCTCTTGAGGTCCTTAATGGTCCCACCGACGGTTCAATAGTGGGTTCATTTGTAATCGGTGTGCCGGTTGTTGGTCCATTGATTGATATTGGTATTGAAGAGGATAGTTTTACGCCTGTCGGCATTTTCTTAACATATCCATTTGTTTTAGCTGCATCAGGTGATGCTCCTTATAAAAATATGGCTGAACTTGCAGCATATGCAAAAAATAATGATGTTGTTTTAGGCCATTTTGGAGGTGGATTAGCACCAACACAAGCATCCTTTGCGGGTGCTAAAAAATTAGGCTTTGAGTTTGCCGATGACAGTGCTTTTGATATGCTGGATTGCAATACACTTTCAGCAGGTGATGCTGATGTAATCAATACGACTTTGGCTTTGATTGAGCCATGTCTCGGAGAAATCAACGTGTTGGCGAGTATTGGGGAAGAACCGATTAGTAAGTTAAACGGCGTTAAAACATTGGCAACTCAAACGGGTATCAATAATCTAGAATTGTGGAATGGTTTATTTGTCAAAAAAGGAACACCGCAAGCAATTATTGATAAGTTAGCTGAAATCGCTTCTGCGACTATGGCTGGTGCTGAAGCACAACAGTTGATGAAGGAAACTGGGGCGCGTGTTTATTGGCAAGATCAGAGTGCATCTGAAGCACGTATCGTAGTTGACCGAAAAAAATTAGCAGAATTGAATGCTATCAATGCAGAATAATCTGAACATAATTCCGGGACCACAGGTGTTTGTGGTCCCGTTAACTAAATTAAATAAATGAAACGAATTAAACTTGGTATACTTCAAACCAACCATGACAAATCAGTTGAGGTTGGAGATGCGTATCCTGACGATGCACATCGTTTCCGGGATTTATTCGACGCCCAAGAAACAAGGTTTGAATACAAAGTTTACATGACAATTGGGGGCGAAGTCCCCAAATCGTTAGATGAGCAAGACGCTTTTCTTATTACAGGTAGTCCTCTAAGTGTATTAGACACACATATATTTACTAAAGATTTGGTTGCCTTTGTTCGAGCTTGTGACAATGAAAAAAAACCTTTAATTGGCGCCTGTTTTGGTCATCAAGTTATAGCTGCTGCTTTAGGTGGAACCGTAAAGAAATCTATAAATGGATATAATGTTGGAGTCGAGAAAACCCATTTTTTTAAAAAAAGTTTATGGATGAAACCAAAAAAAAGAGAACTACCAATGTATGTTTTCCATGAGGACGAAGTCGTTCAGCTGCCTGAAGGAACAGAACTTTTAGGGTCTACTCCAAATTGTAAGATTGCGAGTTTCTCGAAAGGGAACCATATCTTTACAACACAGGCCCATCCTGAATTTACACCTGGTTTTATGACATCAGTGGTTTCCTACACTGGATTAAAAGTTCCCAGTTTTGATCCACGACCCGCTTTATCACAAGTTAACGACCTTACAGAGGGCCATGTATACGCAAATTGGTGCACAGAGTTTTTTAAAGGACATTTATAATGTTTGATAATGGTCATTTAAACCTTTTTGAGCATGATAGTTTTGCACATGGTGTTCCCCATAAGACTTTTGCGAGATTACGAAAAGATGATCCAGTGTCTTGGTCTGAAGGAGATGATGATACTTGCGGATTTTGGAACTTGACACGCCATGCTGATATTTTAAAGGCGAATAAGGAAGGGCACCTGTTTTCATCTGCACAGGGCATACGTGTTGAGGACCAAAGTTATGAAGAGTATATGGCGCGACGCACCTTCCAAGAAACGGACATGCCAGAGCACACAGTGACACGGCGTCGGGTCAATCCGAAATTCGCAAAACCTGTGGTTGCTAATTTTGAAAAATTAATAAGGAGCTTAGCATCAAATATCGTTGATAAGGCAATTGTGAAATCTGAATTTGATGCTGTGGAGGAGATAGCAAAAGAATTACCTATGATGATGCTGGGTCGCATACTGGGAGTGCAAGACAGTGATCTCGCTTGGTTAGTTGAAAAAGGGGATGCATTGATTGGTAATTCAGATCCAGACTTCACTGAGCATGTTATAGATAAGGTTGACACAGAGGCCTACCGTTTGATGCCATTCCGAAACCCGGCTGGTAAACAACTTTATGATTATGCTGCGGAGGTTCTGGCTGGTAGAAAACAGGTCGATCCAGAGGGTGTTTTAGCTCGTATGATGTCAGGTGATGACCAACTGGATGAATTAGAATTCAAAAACTTTTTTTGTTTATTAATTGCAGCGGGAAATGACACAACGAGATATTCAATTGCGATGGCTCTTCATTTGCTATCTCAGGATCAGCTGTTGATCCCAAAGCTACAGACTGGTCAATATTGGGATACCGTTGCTGATGAAGTTATACGTCTGGCATCACCGACGATGCATTTTAGACGAACTGCTACAAGTGATATAAACTTCCATGATAGAATAATCAAAAAAGGGGATAAAGTTCTACTTTGGTTTGTTTCTGGGAGTAGAGACGAGGCGGTTTTTGATAACCCTAATGAAGTTCAACTAGATCGTACTCCTAATCGACATCTCGCATTTGGGCAGGGCGGTGCACATGTTTGCCTTGGCATGCATCTTGCCAAACTTGAGGTACGTATAACCTTAGAAGAATTAGTAAAAAGAATTGATTTTATTCAGGCTGTGGAACCTCCAACTTGGACTCGCTCAAATTTTATCTGTGGGGTTAAAAAACTTAAAGTAAAAGTAGGATAGAGGTATCATGGTAAATAATAAAAAAATTAGAAACAGAGCACTTTTCTGCGATCTTTTAAACTTACCAAGAGGCAAATATTTGCCAAGGGAAGTCGCGGCGTCTGGGAAAGTTGGGTTTGCGCGTGGAGCATTTGCAGTTAGCTTTGATCGTGATTTGCTGGAGGTACCTGGTTGCGGTTTTTATGATGGGCTTCCCGATATGGAATTAGTATTGGATGAAGAGCGTAGAAAATCTTGGCAGCCTGATACAGAAATTGCACTTGGTGATTTGCAGGTTGATGATAAACCTTTTGGATTATGTGCGCGTTCTCAATTGAGGCGCACTATTGGGGAGTGGGAGGATCTTGGATTTTCTCCTATGGTAGGGTTGGAAACGGAAGCTTATTTGTTTCAAAAAGATGCTGATGGTGTGTGGCGTCCATATGATACACCAGGAGCGTTTGTTTATGGTACAGGACCTTCAAATGATCCTCGTGGAGTAATGGATGATATTTGGGAGATGGCAAGTCTTTGTGATATACCAATTGAAAGTATGAATGGTGAATTTGATAATGGCCAATTTGAATTAACTTTAAGATTCAATGAACCTCTAAAAGCGTGTGATGATGCTTTCTTACTTCGTATGATGGCACGTGAAATTGCTCTGAAAAAAGATCTCTTACTCACGTTTCTTCCAAAACCAATTCCAGATCGTGGTGGATCTGGTTTACATGTCAATTTTAGTTTTGCGGACAAATCTGGAAAGAACGTAATTGCTCCCAATGGCTCCTTGTCCAAAGTAGCACAACAATCAATAGCTGGCTTAGTCCATCATCATGAAGGCTTATCAGGTCTTTTAGCATCAACTGTAAATAGTTATGACAGATTAAGCCCCGCAAGTATGGCTGGTTATTGGGCCAATTGGGCAGAAGATCATCGATTAGTAACTACCCGTACATCTACTAAATCGCCAAAGTCGGCTCGATTAGAGCATCGCATGGCAGATTGTGCTTCAAATCCATACCTTGCCGTTACTGCTGTTTTACAAGCGGCCAAACTTGGTGTGGCAAAAAACTTGCCGTTAACTGATGCAGAAGATTTAGATGGAATGGAAAATACGCGTGCTACGCGACATGCGCCTCCCAGTCTTGATCGGGCAATAGATGCTCTCGATAACGATGCACCCTTGCGTAGTGCAGTGGGTAGCCTACTTTGTGATGCATTAATTTTTCTTAAAAGGGATGAGTTTAATCGGCTTAAAGGTAAAACTGTTGATCAGGTTCGAGAATTTTACCTTCCATTTATATAATAATTCAGCAAATTAGGTTATTATTAAGTAGGTTGAACACATAAGTTTCTTTTCTAGTAAGGGTGTAATGTTAAAATTCGATTACAAATTTATTTTACGGTATAGGTTTGTTTGTCTGTTGCTCTCAATCGGTTATTTTCTCTACCAATTTATAGGAGTAAATTATGATAATTTTGGGATCCAATTTCGTTATCTAACAATTTGGGGCTTGACTGGGGCTATGATAGCCACATGGCTGTTATACAGGACAAAGCACAATGATTTACCAGAAACGCATCTTGCATTTGTTTCGGCTATATCAGTTCTAAATGCTATGGTAGTTTTCTTATACTGGAAGCTATATTTCATTGACCCTAGCTTGGTAAACTATTCTGGCTCAATCGTTTGGTTTCAGGAATACTACCTGCATGCCCTTGGGCCGTTATTAATAATCCTTGATGCCTTGTTTTTTAACAACTCCTTTACACAGATTAAAAATGGTCCGCTAACAATTTTGGGGATATGCTTACTTTATATCTTTTGGACGGAATCCTTAACGGGCCCACTTAACAACACACCTGAAGGTTCTGTGACGAGTGGACTCCCTTATCCATTTCTTAACGATATGGTATTTTCCGAACGAGTTGGTTTTTATGCTACAACTATATTAACAGGCCTTGGATTTTATTTTATTGGATGGCTTTTGACGAGACTTAAATTACGTTTTTCGACGTAACTAGCAGTCCACTAGCGTCAAGTTTGCATTTTCCAACTATAATGAAGGTGAAAGGTGAGCCAGATTATTCAGAATATAAGACCGCTAGGGATTAGTTCCTGTAAATTCACATGCGTCTTCTAAAACTCTGAATACAAATATTAATCGATTGGTAATTTTAAACATTTAGCCCCAGAAGAACCTCCAGTGTCAGTTTTTGAGTCAATAAGCCTCTTTACGGTCTTAAAGTGCTTGAAACGTTGAAGCTGGAAGTCATATTCCATATTCATAAGAAGTTTTGCTAGATGGTGCTGAACTCAAACCTCCTAATTACATTTTTCATTTTGTTCAGACATTTCGCTTTTTCTCATTGGCATTGTATCAATAATATTGTGAATTTCTTTTAATAATGAAGTGTCATTTGAATATGATTTATCTCTGCCATCATAACCGATTAACCAAATTCCATATTTATTCTTATATCTATCTGAAAATATGTATTTATTAATTTCATCACCAACAATTCTAATGTACTTCAAATTTCTTACTTCGTTTTCACAACTACTTCTTTTAAAGAAGTTATCGGTTTTATTAATTAAATGAGTATCTTTTTCTTTTGCAATAAAAAGAACTATTCGTTTGTCCCACGAAAATGAGTTGATATAATCTTCTAAATTTATTTTGACACTTGAATTACTCATGGTTGGAAATATTAATAAAGTTGATAATAAACATAATATTTTAATCATTTCTTAACCAAGTTTTTATACGGCTCATTCTAACTAACTAGGACGGTTACTTGAGAAATACAATCTAAGAAAGATGCTAGCTTTAGGTTATTGTAATTTGGGTATAGATTATCAAAGCTGAAGATTTTTGGTGAAATAGTAGAAAGGAAAAGGGGATTAAATGATGATCAAATGGCACAAAACCCATTGTGAAGACCAGAGAGTAAAATTTGGATTATCTCATTATATGATGTACTGGTTAAGTTTTACCAAAGGCGTAATGTTGGTCTTACTTTTGTTTTGGTTTCTTTAGATAAAGTCACTCCTTGTGCCCCAGTGAGTCTCTCTGAGGCTCACTGAGTTGTGCTTGAGGTTAGAAGTGGAAGATATGAAGATCACCTTCTAAAAAATTTTATAAAGAATTAAATAATTCTTTTGCTAGTTTTTTTGACTTTCCTGAAAACCTAAGTTTTTTTATAATTTCTAAATTAGATTTATCATCACCAACAATTACAAATCCAATCATGCCCATTGTTTTGTGAGGTGTACACCAATAGGCATAAATTCCTGGAACATCAAATGTATAATCTGCGTCTTTGCTAGTTTTAGATTTGAATTTTTTAACACCTTCTGGAACGCCACCTTTAATAAATTCAACATTATGACCTTTCGAGGTTGCTTTCCAAATAACTTTTTCACCTACATTTATTCTTACAATTTTTTGTGAATAAACCATACGTTCTTTATCTTGTTTATTTAACATTTCCACTTCTACAGTTGCTGCAAAAGAAGTAGAAAAAGTAACATTAGTCAGAAAAAATGCTACTGTTAAAATAGCAATATTTTTAAGTGTGTATCTCATATTTGATTTGGCTTTCTTAGTTAAATTAAATGAACAAGTTTAAATTATTTTTAAACTATACCTAGGCATTTAATCATGAAATTAACCAATTCAACTTTATGAAGTGTAGCAAGATGCCACACTTAGAGAAAAACTTTACTTAGTTTTTTTGTAACTTCAAGCCCACTCCTTAACAGTTCAGTAATCTCTAAAATGTGGTTCATAAACTTTGGAATTAATGCTGCTGCTGGATATGTCAAGGACCAAGAATTTTAGGTTACTGAGCCCAATCTAAATAGCTGAAGAGTGCAATGCTGACCACAGATAGCGTAGACTAGGAACTGCACTCCCCATACCTAGGGCTTTTAGTACTAGTGAGGAGGATTCATTTGGGGTAGTTTTGTTCTTCAAAAAATCAAATTTTGTGTTAGTTTGGCTATGAATTATAAAATATGAAATTAAAAAGGAATGCTCATGTCTTGCCTTGTTAAATCCAAATACATTGGCACCATCACTTGGTTAGGGCGAGTTAATGCCCTAGAAGACAACATCAGATCTGAAGCATTGAATACTGCTGACGCCACTTTTGATGGCATTATCGGAGAGTCCCATTCTGGCGCAACTCGCCCCTCTTGCGTGCGGGTCGCGATGCTTCATCCCAAAAGTACAGAAATTCGAAACACCCGCCAGCTATCAATCCTGTCAGCCGAAGAGAACGCAGAAATTGCTGTAAGTATGGGGCTAAAGAATCTTGACCCAAGCTGGTTAGGTGCATCCCTCGTCATTGCAGGACTTCCTGACTTCACGCACATCCCACCAGGTTCGCGGTTGCAAACGACAAAAGGGACGACACTGACAGCAGATCTAGAAAATGAACCTTGTAATTGGCCAGCCAAAGAAATTGAAACTGAATGCCCAGACCATGGAAAAGCGTTTAAAAGCATAGCCAAAGGGCGCCGTGGCATCACAGCTTGGGTGGAACGACCTGGGCCCCTTTCACTAGGTGATACTGTGCATTTATTTATCCCAACACAACGCACCTGGCAGCCAAAGTCGTGACTCAATGGTTGTAAACACTCAAGCCGCAAACTTAGGAGATGCCACTATGTTAATGCAAGACTTCGCCGCTGATCTCACCTATAAGGCTTTACCCGAAGATGTGTTGGGGGTCTTGCGTCGTTCCTTACTCGACACTTTAGGAGTTGCAGCCATTGGGTCACAAAGCGAGATGGCTCAAATTGGCACCAAGACGGCTCAGGCCCTTTTTGGCGCCACTGCTACTTCTTCGGCGCGCTGCCTTTTTGATGGCAAACTTGTGAGTGAAGCTGGGGCAGCAATGTCTGGGGCTATGACAATTGATAGTGTGGATGCTCACGATGGCACCTCACCGTGCAAAGGCCATGCAGGATCGGCCATTTTCCCTAGCATTTTTTCTCTAGCCGACGGGCGCGGACTGACAGGCCAAGACTTGGCAACCTATTTGGCGCTGGCCTATGAGATTTCCTATCGGGCTGGGCTCACCCAGCACGACACCTGCGCCGACTATCACACCTCTGGCGCCTGGACCGCCGTGGGTGTGGCAGCTATGACCGCGCGGATATTGGGCTGTAATGCAGCTCAGATCCATGAAGCCGCCGGAATTGGCGAATATCATGGGCCACGCAGTCAAATGTTACGGTGCATTGATTTTCCAACCATGGTGCGTGATGGTGTTGGTTGGGGAGCACCTACGGGTGTCACCGCTGGGGTTCTAGCTCATAATGGCTTTACCGGTGCACCGGCTCTAACCTGCCAAGGCCCACACTGGATGGACTTAGGGGATCATTGGAAGCTGGTGACAGATACCCATTACAAACCCTATCCTTGCTGTCGCTGGGCTCACCCCAGTATTGACGCTGCAGCGGAATTGATGACGCGTCATGCTTTGTCACATCATGACATCGCATCAGTGGAGATTAAAACGTTTCACAATGCCACTCGACTTGCCGGCCATACGCCCGTAAGCGCAGATGAATTTGCCTACTCCATTGCCTTCCCCGTGGCCTGCATGATTGTGCGTGGCCAAGTGGGAGTGTCAGAGTTGGATATATCTGCCCTAAGCAATCTTGAAATTTTACGCATCAGCACCGCCACAACTCTGATTGATGATCCACACTTAACCCAGATTAGCGATGGAAAACGCTGGGCACAGGTCTCAATCTTGATGGAGGATGGCACAAGATATGAAGCTGCTCCACGCACTCCGCGCGGTGACACTGACCTACCCCTCAGCGATAGAGAAATATCAGACAAATATCACCTCTTTGCAGATCCAATCTTGGGAGGTGAAATTGCTGAGCGTATCGAAAACTTGTGTGCAGAATTTGATCAATTGGACGCGAGTGGTGTACAAGGTTTATTGGATATTATCCTGCGGAAACCAGGGATTTAACTCTCCATTACTTTTTTGGGGTTAGCATGTCTTTAAAGGAACACTCAGATAAATCGATGATTTGAGTTTTAAGTCTTAAATTAATTGTAGCATGGCTTCCATATGGCTTCCACTTCTAACCGGTTTTATTCGGGGTAGTGCGTTTTAACTTTCAGTAGGTATATCAGGACAAAGAAAATTATCTTTGAAAGCAAATTATTTAAATTTTAAGCTCTAGCTCGCATAAAGCCTGTAAGACTTGAGATTATAAAAATAACTAAAGCCAGGCAAACTATTGATGGTCCAGCAGGAGTATCAAAAATATATGCTGCTCTTAGGCCTACTATTGCTGATACGGAACCAATCATTGCAGTACCAATAGCCATTGCTTCAGGTGTACGAGCAAAGTTACGGGCTGCTGCTGCGGGTATAATTAATAGTGCAACAATTAAAAGGACGCCAACGACTTTAATTGCAACGGCGATGGTAACTCCTAATGCCAAACTTAAGAAGAGCTGTTCTTTTTTAGGGTTTAGACCACTAGCGTATGCTAACTCTTCATTTATTGTTGTAGTTAATAGAGCAGTCCAGCGCCAATAGACAAGTGTGATTACAACCAAAACGCCACTCCAAATTATCGCTAAGTCAACGCGAGAGACAGCAAGTATATCTCCAAATAGATATGCCATGAGATCAATACGAATACCGGAAAGAAACGATACAACAACGAGGCCAACCGCCAGTGACGAGTGAGCAAAAACACCTAAAAGAGTATCCATTGCATAGTTTCGTCCAGAGAGTTGCGTAACTATCCAAGCCATAACCACAGCTACCACGAGTACACCTAAAAATATTGATATATTTAAAGCCAGTGATAGAGCGACCCCCAACATCGCCGCATGTGCGGTGGCTTCACCAAAATAAGCCATCCTCCGCCAGACAACAAAACATCCCAGCGGTGCGGCTGCTAGAGCAACGCCAATTCCAGCAAGACTGGCACGAACCATAAAGTCATCTAACATTATTCTAATCTCTCTTGCTGTGTGGTGGTGTGATCATGGTTATGATTATGTTCATGGCGATATAACGCTAACGCACCCTCTGTCCCATCTCCAAATAATGCTTTGTACTCTGGGGTTGAGGCGACAACTGCTGGAGTACCAGCACAACAGACATGACCATTTAGACATATCACTCGATCAGATGCGCTCATGACTACGTGTAAATCGTGACTAATCATTAGTACCGCACATCCAGTATCGTGACGTACCGTTTCTAATTGGCGATAAAATGATGCCGATCCTGGTTGATCAAGACCTTGAGTGGCCTCATCTAAAATAAGAATTTCAGGATTTCCTAATAATGAGCGTGCAAGAAGTACTCGCTGAAACTGTCCGCCTGAAAGTTCGGACATTTGACTTTTAAGAAGTTCTGGTACGCCTGCGGTTTCTAAGGCTAAAATACAAGATGCTCTGTCTATTTTTCCTATTAATCTTAAAAAGCGCTCAACTGTAATTGGAAGAGTTGACTCAAAATTTAAACGTTGTGGGACGTATCCTATTTTCAATCCTGGCTTAAGCTTTACAAAACCCTTAGCGGGTTGAATTGCTCCAATTATTGCCTTTAATAGACTGGTTTTCCCCGAACCGTTGGGGCCAACTATTGTTACAATTTCACCTAGGTCTATTTTGAAGTCTACATCCCTCAAAACAGTATTTGACCCATAATTTAAGGTCAAGTTTTCAACAGAAATTAAGTTCATAACTATGTCATTTCTGTACAGGAGTGACATAGGCCTTGTGCCTCAATTACAGTCTGCTCTATTTTAAAGCCTAAAGATCTTTCATCTATTGAAAGATTAAAGCCAGGTACTTCAAGGTTTGTTTCAGCTACTGTTTCACATCTTCGACAAATCATAAAAGCTGGTGAGTGAGCGGTACCAGGATGAGTACAAGCAAGAAACGCGTTCAATCTTTGTATTTTATGGACGAATCCATGTTCAACAAGAAAATCAAGTGCGCGATAAGCTACTGTTGGTTGCGAACGAAAACCAGCCTCTTTTAATAGATCAAGCAGTGAATAAGCTCCGATTGCTCGATGTGCCTCGAGAAGTAATTCTAGAACTTTACGTCTTGTAGGTGTCAGTTGTAAATTATGTCTCTTACAGTAGTCTTCTACAGTTTTTAGTGCTGAATCTGAGCACCTTTCGTGATCATGCCGCTTAAAGGCTATTGATACTGACTTATTATTAGACAACTAAAATTCTCCTATTGCAATACTATAGCATAAGAGCTACCAGATGCGATGTTATAGTATTGCAAGGAGAATCAAATGTCAAAAAATTTTATTTCACTAGCGGCAGGTATGGCGATGATAGGTGGTGTTGCGATGAGCGATACTCCAAAAGTAGCTGTTGATATTTCACCGGTACATTCATTGGTATCGCGAGTTATGCTTGGCGTTGGCACACCTGACCTTATCGTTCAAGCAGGGGCCTCACCACATGGTTATACTCTTAGGCCATCTGAAGCTAAGGCTCTTCAAGATGCGCAAATGGTATTTTGGATGGGAGAAAGTTTAAGTCCTTGGATGGAAGGAGCATTAGATACGCTCTCAAGTGATGCAACCATAATTACATTGCTTGAAAGGGATGAAACAATTCTATTGGAGTTCAGGGAAGGGGCACTGTTTGAAGAACATGATCATGATGACCATGGTGATGAGAAGCATGATGACCACGGTGACGAGAAGCATGACGACCATGGTGATGAGAAGCATGATGACCACGGTGACGAGAAGCATGATGATCACAGTCACGGTTCCTATGATCCTCACGCCTGGCTGTCTCCAGATAACGCCAGAATTTGGTTGAATTTGATTGCGTCACAACTATCGATTGTTGATCCAGAAAATGCAGGAACATACTTCGCAAATGCTGCCGCTGGGCGTTTGGAAATTGAAGCTCTTAAAGCAGAGGTTAATAGTTTACTTGAGCCTGTTAGAGGCAAAAAGTTTATTGTGTTCCATGACGCATATCAATATTTTGAAGAAGCTTTTAAAATTAGTGCATCAGGAGCAATTTCTCTAGGTGATGCGTCTAAGCCAAGTCCTGCACGCATTGCAGAAATCCAAGGTAGGATAGAGGAGGAGAGTATCGACTGCGTACTTTCCGAGCCACAATTCAATAAAGGTCTTGTAGCTACAGTAATGGCAGGATCAAACGCTAATACTAATGTTATCGATCCACTTGGAGTTGGATTGAAGCCTGGCCCAAATTTGTACAATGAGCTTATTCGAGACATGACGAAGACTTTAGTCGACTGTTTTGAGTCCTAATAAAAGTTCTAAGGGCTTGAATGCCTCTGACCAACGGATTCCAGTGACAATACTCACTGGTTTCCTTGGTGCAGGGAAAACAACACTTCTAAAGGCTATTTTATCCAAACAAGGCTCAGAACGTATCGCTGTTATTATTAATGAGTTTGGCGATATTGGGCTAGACCATGAGTTGATTGAGTTTGTTGAGGATGAGGTGGTGTTAATGGCATCCGGTTGTTTGTGTTGCTCTCTTCGAGGTGATCTTTCACGGACAATTACTAATCTAGTAGAAGAAAAAACTAACGGTAAATTGAGTTTTGAACGGATAGTCATTGAAACTACAGGCCTAGCGGATCCAGGCCCAATTTTACAAACCTTACTAGTTGATTCTAATCTTGCCAAAAATGTGCGTATGGACGGTGTTATAACTGTTGTGGATGCTGCCAATGGACCCACAACACTTGACTCTAATTTTGAGGCTGTTTCCCAAATTGCCATGGCCGACCTCATTCTATTAAGTAAAACTGACATAGTTTCAAAGAACACTGTCAGAAGTTTTAAGATACGCTTAAACAGTTTGAGTCCAACCGCTGAGGTCTTACAAACTGTTTCGGGGAATATTTCGCCTGAAACACTGTGGAACTTAAGCGGATTGCGAAAAGGTGTTGATCCTAGCAATGCAATTGCTTGGACAACACAAAAGCTCGAACCTCATCCTGATCCTTTTTCTAATTTGTCAGGTTTATTAAAAACTGAAAACACTTCTATTGGAGAAGCACTACATGATAAACGAATTAGTTCTGCTTCAATTATAGTAAAAGACCCTATTAAAGACGAGGTTTTTGATAGATGGTTGGACACTCTGATTAAACTAAAGGGCCCAAATATTCTTCGTATAAAAGGGATTGTGTTCCTTGATGGACTTGAAACGCCCTTCGTGTTTCATGGGGTTCAGCATATTTTTGATCCACCTGTTAGAATAGATAATTGGATTGGAACTGACCGTCGATCAAGAATTGTAGTTATTGCCCGCAATTTAGAAAACTCAGAACTACAGCGTAGTTTCGATATGTTACTATGAATTATTCCTTATTTTTCATACCATTTAAACGCCCCCATAAATCTATAAATTAAAAAAGAGAATTAAGATAAATACATGTAGGTCGGCGACTTTTTACTATGGACAACCTGACATAGAGATTATTTATAGAATTATGGACATACCGTGTGGTTCTCTGAGGGGTTATAATTAACAGAATGTCTTTTTTTAATCTACTTCCAGCTCTCGGTTTTCTCATTCTTAATGTGTTTGTACCTGGTCCAAATGTTCTTAATACAATCGCCACCGCTATTGGGTCTGGTTATCGCACAGGCCTTGCTTGCGCTGTAGCATGTGGTGTTGGAATATTATTTTGGGCTACTGCTGCTTTGTTTGGGGCAGCAGTATTTTTTCAGCAATATCCAGTAGCAAAGAAAAGCTTAGTAATTATTGGTGGCTTATTACTCCTATATTTCTCATTTAAATATATTAAAAGGTCACTAAACCGTCATGATGAATTAGTAAGCATCCAGGGTCGATCTTATAATTCTGCATTCTGGCAAGCTTTACTGGTTATGATGACTAATCCAAAAGTTCTAACAACTTGGCTGGCTGTTATTTCTCTTTTTCCAATAATTACAGATGGGCTACAAAATATTTTGAGCTTTATAGCTCTCTCTGCATTTGCTTCATTTTTGGGACACGCAATTTTTGCCACTTTATTCTCGTCAAAAGCCGCATCAATAATATATTTGTCCCTTTATCGACCAATTAATGGAATCGTAGGTATGGGTTTCTGTTTTTATGGACTTAAACTTTTAGCTGGATTGACCTAGAGTAGGTTACTGTCCATCAAATATTATTTTATATTATAATTATTGAGCGTCTAAACATACAGTTCTATTTTGTGTTCATATTTATCTCTAAAAAAGTCAACTGTGGGTTTACTTTTTATTAAAAGTATTACTATTCTATTTTTCACTTTTAAAAGTACCGATCGGTATAAAAAATTAGGAGAAATAAAAAATGCTTGGAGAAAAAGCTGGGTCAATGACCTTTAAGGAAACTAGTAAGGCGATACCGTCGGGAAAATATGGGTTGCCGGCTATGGAAACTAGCACTGTTGGCGGCGGAAAAATGTTAGGCCATGATGTGATGGCGCAGGCAACATTTAGTGCTGAGATGCGACCTGACGGTTCGTGGTTGGGCGATTGTCCTGCGGGCATTATGTTTTGTGCAGAGGGTGTTGCCACATACATTTGCAGTGGTGTTGGGAACATGACGGCATCTGGTGGCGTGTCATTTAGAGGCGGTGCTTCATTTGAAACTACATCTGAAGCGTTATCTGAACTGAATGGTAAGTATTATATGTTTACCTACGAATCTGATCCAGAGGGTAATGCAGAATGGAATCTTTACCCCTGTAAATAAAAAATATGGGCTTAGGGCTTCAGTCCTAAGCCTCTTTGATTTCAAGTTAGCATAATTTACAACTTTAAATTTAGTATAAAAATCTAGTATAAGGAGGCTCAGTGATGGCTTTATTAACAATGTGTATGCCAATTCTTGCAGGTAAAGAAGAAAAATGGCTTAAAAAGATGGAAGAACTCCATCAAGTGCCAGCAAAACGTGCCTTTGATGCGTCAAGAGAGGTTGCTGGGGTTCATGAACGATCTTTCTTACAAGAGACTCCAGCTGGTCATTTCGTAATCTTAACGTTTGAAGGAGATGATCCCGAAGCAAGTTTTGGAAAAATAATGCAGAATATGCCAGAGGATTTTGCTGAATTTGCAAAGGATGTGCATGGTTTAGACGTTAATTCGCCACCACCACCTTTACCCAAATTAATTTATGATAGTCGAGGTTAATTATATACTTTTCACTTTTCGTTCCCCCAAACGAAAAAAATGAAGGCTATACTTAATTAACAAATTCCAACCTATACCTCTTGATACTCTTACTTATTATCAATATCTAAATTATGCTTTTCAAAAGCTTGCGCTATACCAATTTTGTCAGCATCTTTTAACGCCAGTTCAGTTTTTTCTGGGTTTTCTAGTAAGAGTTGATTAACTCTTTTAGCAATTTTCTTTTGCATTAATGGGAAACGCTTTCGAGACTCTATTAATGCTCCGTTTCCACATATAAAAAAAAGAATTTTTATTACGGTATCGGTGTATATGTTATAAATATCTAAAGACCTAGAGATCGCAGAGAAACCACAGATCATTAAGAAAAAACCAAAGGTATGTAGATAGCAGATATACTTCACTGTTGCAGGTCGATGAATTTGTGTCCACCCCAGAACTGTAGCTACACCTACTATCAATCCGCCAAGCCAAAAAATATAAAATAGATTTTGAGTTAAAACTTCCATTAGTTTTTGAACTCCTGATAGTTCGAATGCCAACTTTTTTGAGCGAAACATAAATCAGTATGCAATCTAGTGTACAAAAAACCTACTAGCCTAGAAGCTAGGGTAAAACTTTGATTTCAGCCTCCACCACTCAAATTTATAAGTTCACTAATTACTACAATTATTGGAATGAGTAAGAGCATCCTCCAACCCTGAAACCAATTAAAAAACCAATTCATAGTATTTCTCCATTAGATCAGTTTAACATCCCAACAACACAAGTACCAATTGCAACAAATAAGCACACTGCAATAATTTTATAATTTCTAACGTATCTCTTACTCGGGTATCCTCTGCCTCTTTTTTGTTTCCACTCAAAGTAAAGACCGATTAAGATAAGTAGGACAAATATCCATACTATCAGTATCATATATTAATATTCCTTACTTTATAATGAATTATTATTTAGAAACTTCCTTTTTACCAGGTAGAAAGCCTTCAAGTACATTTTGTTATCTAGTTTGTACACTAGCTTAGATCCCCACTTTTTTACTGGTCATAGTATAGTCATTCTAAGGGTTATTTTTTTGCTCTTTAATATGATCAAGGTATATCTGAATTCGAGACTGGACAGAACGGCTACTTGCTGATCTGACTAGCGTCATCATATCTGAGTTTCGGTGATCTGGACGCATTTGTGATGCTAGCTCTGCATAAGTTTCTATATCTGTTTTATTTACTTGAGAAAAGATTTTCTCTTCAACATTTGCCCATTCATCATATTCCTTAATTTCAGAAATAAAATTAGTTTCCAAAGCATCTGACGAATCGAACGGTTTGTCTCGAAGAAGCAATTGACGAGCATTATCTTCACCAACTAGCACCGATAGCCTGCGGGTTCCTAATACTAATCCAAACTTTGGGCCAGGCATCATAAACCGAGCGTCATTGGTGGCTATCCGCCAATGGCACGCAGCCACGAGATCGGCTGCTGCTCCAAAACATGCGCCGTGAACAAACGCTACAGTTGCAAGTGGACAATGGTAAACAGCCTGTAAGAATTCCTCGATCTGAATAAATCGCATCAAAAGCTCGCTATCTGAAGATGCCTTGATGTCGCTTAGATCAAATCCGCCAGAAAATCCTTTTCCATTTCCTTGAAAGACAACCATACGTGCCATTGATTTTTCAGCTCTTGATAGGGCTTGTGTTAACTCGAGTATTATACCTTCATTAAAGGCATTAAGTTTTTGTGGGCGATTCAAAATTATCCGCACAATTAGCCCATCTTCCACATACTGTACCAATGTCATTGAGCTATCCCCTTAGACATTTTTAACCACTCTTCTTTGACCTCTTGATTGTGTGCACCCAGAGAAGGCGGAGACCTGTAAATTTCAAAATCAAAGTCAGTCATTTTTATTGGAAATGCTGTTGTTTTTGTTTGGGCGTTGTTTGGTAAGGTCATAGAATGAACAAGATCCATACTTTTTATTTGATCGCTGTTTAGGACCTCTGGGAAAGTATTGATTGGCGAACAGGGAACACCACGAATATCCATCTCTTCCAACCAAAACTTCGCTGTTTCTTTTTCAAATTCTGGCTGTAATAGAGCAACTAAATCTTTTTGATTTTGTGCTCTCAAAATTTGGGTTTTAAATCTTGGATCTGCAGTAAGGTAACTCAACCCAACTGCTTCAGCTACCTCTTCCCAAAGCCGATCATTTCCAGCTGCAATTACGAAATATTCGTCTTTGCTCCGAAATGCTTGATAAGGCGCATTGCGAGGATGCGCTGAACCAAGTGCCTGCGGCGTATTTTGTGTTCCAAAAAACTCCGACGTCTGCAATGCCGAAATTCCGATTAGGCTACCCAACATTGAGCAATCAATATAGGCTCCTAGGCCTGTTTGTCGTGCTTGCATCAGACGAGCGAGAATAGCATATGCCGCATATAGCCCAGCACAAAAATCTCCAACTGGAACACCGCATTTTATTGGATCGCCGTCTGTCTCTCCTGTGACGCTCATTAAACCGCTGAAAGCCTGAACAGTCACATCAAACGCACCTTTTGTTGCATTCTCTCCAATTTGACCAAATCCGGAAACAGAACAATAAACTAATTTCGGTTTTATTTTCTTAAAATCTTCATACCCAAGACCAAGACGCGGAAGTACCCCAGGCCGATAATTTTCTATGACGACATCACAAACTGTGACTAAGTTTTTTAAATGCTCCACATCGTTTTTATTTTTGAAATCAGCAGTAATTGAACGTTTATTTCGGTTTATCGAGGCAAAGTTCTCGCTAAAAACATCACCAGCTGTTCCTGCTGTAAGTGGTGGCCAAGCACGCAATCCGTCGCCGACGACAGGTCTTTCTACTTTAACAACATCAGCTCCTAAATCTGCAAGTAAAGACCCCACAAATGGACCAGCTGCAATTTGACCAAATTCTAGCACTCTTACACCAGCAAGCGGTTTAACGTTTTGGCTACTCATTTGAATAATCCTTCTTAATTAATTTTGCACTTTCACAATACAAGGTGTTTCAGTTTTTCCTTTTACGTCAAAAATTGATCTGCCGGTATGATTTAGATGCTTACCATAAGTGTGAATTGAAAGTGCCAACTCGGTGCCATTATTCCAAACACTGTGAATATCCTCTGGCAAACAGCAGACAGCCTTTCCAGGATACAGCGTTTCTTCATGCGTTTTTTGTAGATCTGCGAACCCTTGCTTAGACCCATCATCTAAACGTTTATAATTGGTTTCATGTTCTTGCCCTTCAATTCCAGCAACAACGGCCCAAGTTTTATGATTATGTGCCTCTAGGCCCCGACCAGGAGCCCAAGCGATAACAAACACGGCAAGTTCATGATTATTCTCTTCGTGTAAAATATGAAGTCCAAAACCTTGATCAGGGTCTACTTCACGGTATTCAGGTTTTATCCAGCTCTTATCAGCTGCTAGACGTTTTGCTAAAGGTTTAATATTTTCTGTAATCGCTTCTTGATTTGCCTCTCGTGCCACAATCGCGCGTATATCTTTAATATAAGTCTCTATCGAATAGTTTTCCAAGTGTAACCTCCTTTAATACTCTCAGTTTTTTTGCCCCATAAAATTAGTTTTTCTGAGTTAATTTTCTGTTAGAAAGTAGACTGCCCTTTATACAAGTTTACAATAATTACTCCAAGAACGATCAAGAATAAGCCAAGTATAGTTTGCCAGTTTAGTGCTTGTTTAAAAAAAATATAACTTAAAAATGTAACAGAGAAAACACCTAGCCCTGCCCAAGATGCGTATATTATCGCTAGTGAAAGTTTTTGGGATAAAATAGCCAGAAAATAAATTGATATTCCGTATGATAGAACCACAACAATACTTGGAAGCATTTTTGTAAAACTTTTTGTCACTGGTAGTAGCATTGTTCCAAGAACTTCAAGTGTAATCGCAGCAAAGAGTGCTAAATATATATTCATTTATTTGTCCTTATTTCACTCAACCAAAAAAACAAAAAAAGATCTTATATGTTTTTGCCATAATACTTAATTCGTTAACCTTAACAAAAGTTAATATGTTACTTTAAAGCTCTTAGATTGTGATTTAAGGGTTCACAAGAGATATTCTTGGAGTAGATATCAAGTTATCTTTTTTAACTTTTTTGTTAAAGAAACTTCAAGTAATGCGCATAATCACTCAAAAAAACTACATTTTAAGGTTAATAACAAATGCGCATCAGCATTTTTTTAGATAAGCCCAGTCATATGCAAATTCACTTGGTCCGTTACTCCTTAACATTTCTAGGCGCTTAATAGCGTCATCAAGATCTGTGAGATGTCCCTCTTTTACATTCTAAAGAACCATAGATTTTTTGTCCAAGGGCTAAAACCATTCGTTTTGACGTAAATAAATTTTTTTGTGAAGTGTATTCCATACGAAGTTCTTTAGTGATTCACCATCTGTCCAAATAGATAAGTTTAGAACAATTCGTGGATCATTATCTACAATCTTAGGGACACGGCCACCGATGTCTGTCTCATATTTCCAAACAAAACCAGGACTTCGTTCTGCAACCTGGTTAACTATTTCGGTTGCGTGAATATAGCTTTCCAAACGACTATCACCCGCATCAAATTTTAACTTTCCTATATTAAACTCTGCTATATGCATAATACTCTTTTAAATTTTTAATAGAGAATAAATTAGTATTTTGTTCTAACCCAATTAATTGATCGATTTATTTACTATAAAACTATTTGATGTTTTGGATCTATAGTAAATTTAATTTACGACGACACCCAATCTTCTGGATTGCTTATTTGATACGCTATGATTCTGCAGTACAACCTGAGGTTTATCTGGTAATTATAAACCTAGGGAGTATATGTGTTATCTTATTTAAGTGAATACAAGATTAATCATTATTTAGATTTTAAGTAATAAAAATTCGAAAGAAATATGTTAATGCGCATTAATCTTATATTTGCGACCTGAAAACGTGTCTTCCACACCCAACAAAAACCAATTTAAAATGCTAAATGGAATATTTTTTATGGTTATGACAGGCTTGTTATTTTGCGCAATGACGGCTTCGGTTAAATCCTTAGGAACATCTCTTCCTGCAAGCCAATCTGGATTTATAAGATATATTTTTGGTCTCTTTTTGTTAGTTCCATTTTGTCGGCAGCTAGGTTTAAGTGAGATCCGTAAGGGTTTATTGAGGCTTATGATCTTGAGAGGGTCATTGCACGCGATTGCTGTGGTTGCATGGTTTTATTCTATGGTGCGTATACCAATGACGGAAGTTACTGCTCTCTACTACTTAGTGCCAGTATTCGTTTTCATTGGAGCATCCTTTTATTTGAGGGAACGAATAAATGTTGGTCGAATTATCTGTTTGGTAGTGGCTCTTATTGGTACGTTTTTAATTATTCGCCCTGGATTGAGAGAAGTTGGTCTTGGGCATTTAACAATGTTATTGGCGACTGTGGTATTTGGGATGTCATTCCTTTTAGCAAAAAAAGCGACTGATGAGGTCAAGCCATTATTAATTGTTTTTATGCTTACGTTAATTGTATCACTTTGGCTGGCGCCATTAGCTTTCCTCCAATGGGAAACCCCCAGTTTCAGAGAGCTTTCAGTCCTTATGCTTGTAGCTTTTTTTGCAACATGTGCGCACTTGACAATGTCAATGGCATTTAAAGCTGCTCCTGTGACTGTTACTCAACCAATAGTTTTCCTCGATCTAGTTTGGGCAGCTATTGTCGGTTTAGTATTTTTCTCAGAGGCAATCGATATCTGGGTTATAATTGGGGGGTTAATTATAGTTGCTGCTGTAAGTTTAGTTAGTTGGGTTGAACTTATGAAGAAAAATTAAAACCAATGGCTTAGCTAAGATTACTAAGTTGGCAAAGCTACTACTGTCTAAACAATGAGGGGAAAACATTATGCGTATAAGTATGAAAATAACATTTTCTTTTATCAGTGCTTTTATTATTGTCTTTGGTGTCTACGAGTTTCATAAGCTGGAGGTATCCGTTGACAACTACTGAAATAGAAATCATCGAACATCTTTGGATTAGAATGTCAGATGGTGTTCGCCTCTCTGCAAAAGTATGGCTGCCAGTTGGGGCTAGAAGTAAACCTGTCCCGTCAATTTTAGAGTTTATTCCCTACAGAAAACGTGATTCTTACGCGCTTAGAGATCATGCCAATCATGCTTGGTTTGCAGCTAGAGGGTATGCTTGCATACGTCCAGATATGCGAGGTCATGGTGACTCTGAAGGAGTTATGCTTGATGAATATTCTTTACGTGAACAAGAAGACGCACTTGAAGTGATTGAATGGCTTGCAGATCAAGACTGGTGTACGGGAAAAGTAGGAATGATGGGACTATCTTGGGGAGGAATAGCCAGCTTACAGGCGGCAACAAAGCAACCTCCCGCGTTAAAGGCAGTAATAGCAGTAGGGTCGTCAGTTGATCGTTACTATGATGATGCTGGATATCTTGTTGGTGGCTACCCTGGACAAGGATTAGGGTGGGGAGGAGTAATGTGTGGATATTGCATTCGCCCACCAGATCCAGACGTTGTAGGTATCAAATGGAGAGAAATGTGGTTGGAACGGTTAGAAAAAACTCCATTATTTATTGAAAAATGGTTAAGTCATCAGTTGCGTGATGAAACTTGGATCCAAGGATCGGTTTGCGAGAACTTTGATCAAATAAAAACACCAATTCTTGGGGTAAGTGGTTGGAATGACTGTTGGCCAAATACCATGATTAGACTAATAGAAAATATTAAGTCACCTATTACCGCAATATCTGGGCCTTGGGGACATGTCTATCCAAACCTTGGAGGACCAGGACCAAAAATTGGCTTTTTAAAGTTAGCATTAGATTGGTGGGATACATGGTTAAAAGAAGATGAAAATGATTCTATGAGAGAGAATAAGTTCCTCGCTTATATTCAAACCAGTCATGAACCGGATCAACAGGCTAGGGATAGGCCTGGTTTTTGGATTAAAGAAAATAAATGGCCCTCTGACAATTCAATACTTAAGCGGTACTATCTGACCAAAAGTTGTCTAGTCGATTGTCCAAATGAATTAGTTGAAAATATTGAAATATGTTCTCCTCTTACATTAGGAGTTTCAACCGGTGAATATATGCCAATTTCTGGTATACTGGAATTACCTGCGGATCAATCAGAGGACGATAGTTATTCAATAACCTTTGATACAGATAAAATACTTAAGCCTATTAGTCTTCTTGGGACGTCAAAAGTTTATTTAAAGGTTTCAAGTAATTGTACCCATGGAATAGTAGCAGCTAGACTATGTGATGTTTCACCGGATGGGAAATCTACACTCATTAGTTATGGGATCCTTAACTTAAAACTTAGAGAGGGCCGAGAAAAACTATCTAAGATCACTCCTGATGAATTTATGGACGTATGTATTCGACTAAATGATACTGGCTGGCAGTTAAGTCCAGGACGTCAGCTACGGCTCTCCTTATCAAGCCAGCTCTGGCCTATGGCATGGCCACAACCGGAAGAAGCCCGTTTAAATATTTGCCTTAGCTCATGTTATCTCGAAATTCCGACACTACAGCCCTCAGAAATGTTTAGTACCAACCAACTCTTCACCAATCCAGAGGCTTCTGTGCCTCTACCTCATCAAGTTCTGGAAGAAAGCTCTGGAACACGTAAAATATCGAAGGACCAAGAGACTGGAGAGTTAGTATATGATGTTGTAAGCAACGGTGGAGAAATAAAATTTACTGATATAAATTTAATTTATAGTTCCAACAATAGCCAACATTATATGGTAAAAGAAGGTGATCCTCTCTCTGTTAAAATGATTTACATTGCAGATTTTAGTTTTGCGAGAGGTGATTGGCTCGTACAAACAAAAAGCAAGCTTATGGTTACCTGTGATGAGGATTTTTTCTTTTTAAAAGCGAATATTTCAGGAATTGAGAATAATCAGATTATCTATTCTAGAGATTGGGATGTTAAAGTTCCTAGACTTGTGTACTAATCTTTTTGTAATAAGCAAACTAAAATAATGTGAGAAACTCAACATGCGCAATCCCAACAAACTTCCGCTAACAAGTACCCACTGGGGTACCTATCGTGTAAAAGTTAATAATGGCCGTGTTCAAGAATTACTAGCTTTTGAACAAGATGCTGATCCTTCACCGATAGGTTCGGGTATAATTGATGTACAAGATGGACCAACTAGAATTGATGCGCCAATGGTACGTAAAAGTTGGTTGGAGGGTGGTCCTGGCTGTCGGCCTGAACTGCGAGGTGTTGATCCCTTTGTTGAAGTTAGCTGGGACAAGGCAAATAAATTGGTAGCTCGTGAACTTGAGCGTGTTCGCAGTGAATATGGCAATAATTCTATTTTTGGTGGATCATATGGTTGGGCTAGTGCTGGACGTTTTCATCATGCGCAAAGTCAATTGCATAGATTTTTAAATTGTATAGGTGGATATACCCGTTCAAAATTTTCTTACAGCTTTGCTGCTGCTGAGGCGATGGTCCCTTACATTTTGGGCAGTTTTCGTGAATTTTTGGGTACCTGTACTAGCTGGGAATCGATCCGTGAAAATACTAAACTGATCATATGTTTCGGTGGGATACCATTGAAGAATGGACAAATCAATCAGGGTGGTACGGGTAACCATGTGCAACTTGATGGATTACTTTCCGCGGCGGCAGCCAGCATACATTTTGTAAACATTAGCCCACTGCGCTCTGATTTGTTGGATGAGGTTGATGGTGACTGGTTGGCGTTGCGACCAAACACCGATGTGGCCCTTATCCTTGGGTTAGCCCATACTTTGGAAGTTGAAGGGCTGAGCGACCAAAACTTTTTAAATCGCTACACAGAGGGTTTTGATAAGTTCCTACCATATTTGATGGGGCAGACGGATGGTGTGGTTAAGAATGCTGATTGGGCTGCTGATATTAGTGAAATTCCTGCTGAAACGATCCGGCAACTTGCTCGGCGCATGGCATCAGAACGCACGATGATTTCTGTAAGTTGGTCACTGACACGTCAAGATCATGGTGAGCAACCTTTTTGGGCAGCTATCATGCTGGCCTCTATGCTTGGACAGATTGGATTACCAGGGGGAGGGTTCGGGTTTGGCTATAGCGCAGAGAATTTTGTAGGTAGTCAGCACGTAAGTATTCCCGGAGTGTCTTTTCCACAAGGACAGAATGCAGTCAAAAATTTGATTCCTGTTGCTCGGATTTCAGATCTTCTTTTACAGCCAGGAGAGTCCTATGATTTTAATGGGATTAAATATCAATATCCGGAAACTAAGGTGGTCTATTGGGCTGGTGGCAATCCGTTTCATCATCACCAAGATCTCAACTTATTAATGAAAGCGTGGCAAAAGCCTGACACGATCATAGCACATGAATGGTGCTGGAATTCGTTGGCAAAGCGGGCTGACATCGTATTGCCGTGTACTACCACGTTGGAACGTCAAGATATTGCAATGACACCACGTGATCCCTTCGTCGTAGCCATGTCAAAATTGACAGAACCCAATGGCAAAGCTCGAGATGATTATGATATTTTTGCAGGTATTTCTGAAGAGATGGGGGTCGGGGAGACCTTCACTGAAGGACGCACTCAACTAGACTGGCAGCGTTGGATCTATGAGCAGACCCATGAGCGTGCACAGACCGTAGGGATACATATGCCTGATTATGAAGTATTTCTTCAAGAGGGTTGGTTCAAACTTGATGATCCTGTTAAACCCACTGTTATGCTTGAGAATTTCAGAGCAGACCCATTGGCCAATCCTTTGGATACACCTAGCGGGCGTATTGAGATATTCAGCAAAACAGTGGCTGACTTTGAGTATGATGATTGTCCTGGCCACCCGGTCTGGCAGGAACCTTATGAATGGTTGGGGAGTGCTGATCTGCGTTGGCCTCTGCATTTAATTTCAAACCAGCCTAAAGATAAATTACATTCACAAATGGATCATGGCCAAGTAAGTAAAGCTAAAAAAGTGAATTCTCGAGAACCTATTCATATAAATCCAAACGACGCTGCTGTACGTGATTTAAAAAATGGTGACGTAGTTCGCGTGCACAACGGTCGTGGTGCGTGTTTAGCAGGTGTAGTGATGGACCCCGCGTTACGTAGTGGAGTTGTGCAGATGAGTACGGGGGCTTGGTACGACCCTGAAGATCCTTCACAGCCAAATTCACTATGCAAACATGGAAATCCTAACGTCCTCACCCGTGACAAGGCTACCTCAAAGTTGGGACAAGGCCCAACTGCACATACTTGTATGGTTAATGTGGAGCTCTACAGGAAGGAATTACCTCGCGTGACGGCGCATGAGCCTCCAGAGATTTTACGTACCCAAACTTCAAAAAAAAGACATGAAGCATGAGTAATCTATAAGAAGGATCTTATCATGAAAGCTATATTTACGACTTTTCTTTTTTGATCAATACAAAAATATTATTAGTGGACTTTATAAATATTTTTGAAGTTAATAAACTTAAGTTTACTAGTATAAACTAACTATTAGTCCATCAAAAACTATTTAGTTAGATATAGTTATTACTAATTAGAACGGAGGCCATATGAAGTTATACTTTGCACCAAGATCAAGAGCAGTTAGAATAGCCTGGTTGTTGGAAGAGTTAGGTTTGAAATATGAACTTGAGCATTTTAAGGTTGGAGATAAAACATTAAGATCTGCAGAATATAAAAAAATACACCCAATGGGAAGAATTCCTGTTCTTGAAGATGGTAAAGTTACAATATACGAGTCTGGAGCAATCCTTCAATATATACTCGCAAAGTATGATAATGGTAGCTTGTCTCTCACACACGAAGACCCTGAATTTCCAGAATACCTTCAATGGATACACTATGCAGAAGGGTCGATAATGCAACAAGTAAACACTTTGGTTGTAGAAACAATTTTATTACCGCCAGAAAAAAAGAATGAAGTAAACGTTGCAAGAGCTCTTAAACTTATAAAAATTGCTCTTTCAAATGTTAATTCCCGACTATCAGATCGAGAATATCTAGCAGGTAAATTCTCTGGCGCAGATATTATGACTGGCCATGCATGTTATGGGGCAAGAAATGCTGGTGCTGACATATCAGAATTTATGCATATTCAAGATTATTTAGAAAGACTACTTTCAAGACCAGCTTTTAAAAAAGCAATATCGTTGTAGTGGGGTAGTGCTATCAAGAGTAGAATATTACTTGGAAGACATTAAACATATTCCATAAAGGTGCCTTAAAGTGACACATCAAATAGATGAAATCGCAAAGCGACAGTTAAAAGATTATCGATCTATAAAACCAGGTTTGTGCTTTGGTGAAAAAGATTTTAGCTTAGACCTCTGCGATGCCTACGCTGTTCAAGATGCGGTAGTTAGATTGCGAACTCAAGATGGTGAACGAGTGGTAGGGTTCAAAGTTGGATGCACTGGCCCTGGGACTACAAAACTTTTTGGTATAAAAGGGCCTATTCGTGGCACTTTGTTTGATAAAGAAGTGCATGAAAGTGGTGTAGGGTTAGACCCTAAATCTTTTTGTAACCTTGCTGTTGAAGCAGAGATGGCAATGACGATTGGAGAGCAGGGGCAAATTGTAGCTGTGTTCCCTGTAATCGAATTACACAATTTTGTTTTTCGTGCTCCAAAAAAGTCTTTATCTGAACTGATTGCGAATAATGGGCTCAATAAAGGTATAATTTTATCGAAACGAAATTGGGAGCAGGCACCAGAACTTTACGACGAAACATCAGTTTTATCTTTGGAAATAAATGGCTTGATAATTGATTCTGGCGATCTTTGGCCGACGAACGGTGGGCCCTTATCTTCACTAAATTGGCTACAAAAGCATTTGGTTCGTAATAACTTAAAACTATCTGCTGGCGATATTGTTTTGGGAGGAACTGCGCTAGGTCTATACCCGGTACAACCTGGAGATAAAATTGAAGTTAAAGTTAATAAGGAAGTGGCTGTACAATGCGTAATAAATTCTTGTTTGATTTAACTTTTATATTTTGTTTAGGAGTTCAAGCAGCTATTATTTCTGCCATTTATAAAAACATTTAAATCTTATTTACTATGGAGAGAAAACTGCTTCTTCTGATCGCGTAAGAGCTCTCTAGTCTTTTAGAAATTATCAAAGTCTAATTCATTAGGTATCTTAATCACCTTACATTTGTATGGCCTACCATCTATTTTCCAATTAACCTTACCGCTTGCTATACCATTTATTATATTTATCTGAGGTTTGCCTTAATGAGTAAGTCAGCATCAATGGGTATAATTTATTTCGAACAACAGTCATTATTTAAGTATTTTGGAACAAGTCATTTCTGTACATTTAATGATATATTGTTAGAATGTGTATAGTTAACATCTTGGCTATCGATTTAATTTGTCAGTAATCATAACATTGGGTTGTAGGATGAAAAATTCAACATTAACGCTTGATCATATCGGGTCATTTGATCGAATTTTCACAAAACACCTTTCAAATGCAATTGATGCTATAGGTAAAGATAGACTCCCTGCACTCCTTATCAAACTAATTAAATTTCGTATTAAAATCGATGCAGCAATTCTGATTATTTATCGCCCTAAATCTAAACCAGTACTTCTAAGCTCTACTTTCAAAGAGAAACGGGCAAAGTTAGGATTAAGTAATTATATCAATGATACCTATGTGTTAAACCCGGCTTATTTATCTTTCAAAAAAGGGGAGACCCGGGGAATAACAAAAATTACAGAAATATCTGGAAAGGACTCTATAAAATCAGCACATTATACAAATTTTAAAATTAAAGAAGCTAGAGATGAAGACTTAGGATTTTTAACAGAAGGGTGGCCTGAAAGACTTGAAGAGATATCAATTCTTTTTGATCTACCAAACAAAGAAATGGGTGAATTGGCAATATTTAAAAAGAAAATTAGTGGTTTCAACAAAACTGATCTAAACACCTTACAGATTTTAGAACCTCTGATTTATTCAATTTTAAAAAATCATTGGACAACAACCAGAGATAATACAATCTTTAAAAATACAAGATCAAATCAAAATAAACGTTATGAAAATTTTGGTGAAAAAATATTAAGTCCAAGGGAAATAGAAGTAGCTCAACTTATTTTTGAAGGGCACTCTGGCAATTCGATCGCAGCCAACCTTGATATTGCAATAACAACAGTCAAAAGCCATCGGAAAAATATGTATAAAAAATTAGGAATAGGAAGTCAGCAGGAGCTATTTTCACGATATATTGACTCTATCTCTCTCTAACCGATTAAAAGAAACATAACAGTATCTGAGTATCTAAAAAAATTTGAAAGAATTGAAATATGATTAATATTATGAAATTTGTGTCTTTTGGTGAAAATTTAGCAGACCTTGTAAGACCACTATTGATTAACGCTTATCAAATGGGCTCAGGGTATGAAAAAAAAGAAGATGGTAGCGTTGTAACATCGGTAGATCGCGATGTCGAAAAACTTATTAGGAGTCAAATAAATAAAACTTTCCCAAACCATGGTATATTGGGTGAAGAATTTGAAAATGAACGTTTGGGGAGTGATTTTATTTGGGTAGTTGATCCAATAGATGGGACTCGTGCTTTTGCAACAGGCATACCAAACTTTGGTTGTTTAATTTCTCTTTGTTTTGAAGGTAAACCAATTTTAGGGATCATAGAGGTACCATTAGCAGGGCTTAGAGCTGTAGGTGTAATAGGGCACCCCACCTTGGTTAATGGAAGAAAAGTAAATACGAAGGAGTGTATAGATCTTAAAGATGCAGTTTTATCAACTTGCCATCCCGGTGCATTAAGAGAACGAAGGAACGTTTTGGATACCTTAAGAGAAAAAACATCCTGGAGGTTCTATGATGGTGGCTGTGTAAGTTATGTATCACTTGTAAGAGGTTTCCTAGATATCTGTATAGATGGCAACCTAGATCCATATGATTTTTGCGCTCTTGTGCCAGTTGTAGAAGGCGCCGGTGGAAAGATTACGGACTGGTCTGGAAAAGCATTAGATATTAATTCAGGTTCACGAATTGTGGCCAGCGGTACACCCTTATTACACGATAGTGTTTTATATCATTTAAGTTCCTAAAAAGTTTTAGCCTCCCCCTTTAGGGGGATTTCAGTATCTTAAACTCCTATACAAGATATAGGGACTAAAAGTGTAGTCATTGGGTATAATAGTTTAATAAATATGTAATGTTTTGTACCTATGATTTCGCTATTGTCAAAATTATTTGATTTTAAAAACAAAATGGGGGTTAAAATGAATATTTTAAATAAAAAGTTATTAATAAGCCTAACGGCGCTTGTGTTTACAGTCATAGGTCCAGCAAATGCAGAGAAATTAAGGGTGGGTATGGAATGTACTTATGCTCCGTTCAATTTTAAAACTGCCGATGGTGTTTTATCTGGTTACGACGTGGATGTTTCTAAAGGGGTAGCGGAAATTCTTGGATTAGAATTAGAATATGTTTGCCAAAAATGGGATGGAATGATCCCCGCTTTACTAGCAAATAAGTTCGATTTAATAATCGCATCAATGTCAATTACAGATAAAAGAAAGGAGAAAATTGATTTCAGTGGACCATACCGAGATTCTGTTGGTCAAATGGTTGCGCGAAAAGATCTCGGGCGAGATTTATTTGACTCAGCCGGAAACCCTGATGCAGCAGCATTTAAAGGAATAAAAGTTGGTCTAGAGAGAGCTACTACATATTCAGATTGGTTTGAGCAGACACTACCGTCTGCTAAAGTCGTACTCTACGATTCAAACGAAGCTTTATATTTAGATCTACTGAATGGACGAACTGATGTTATTATGACCAACCCAATGAAAGCCCACCTAAAGTTCTTAAGTAAAGATGGTAATGAAGGTTTTGAGCTTGCAGGTCCTGTGATAGATGATGTTGCTTATTTCGGTGTCGGAGTGGGTATTGGTCTAAGACAAGGGCAAGAAGAATTAAGAGACAACCTAACTGGAGCATTAAAGACTCTGATCAAAAATGGATCTCTAAAAGAGTATGCTCTAAAATACTTCCCATTTCAGATCCATAATGACAAATGGGCTGATTAAATATTAAAGATTAATTACGGCAAACTTTTTTAATTTTGCCGTAATTTTTAAAACTAACTCTTAAGATAGACCTTAGCTAAGATATTATGAGGAACTAGTGGAAGCAATTACAGGTTGGTGGGATGATTATTTTTTTGCTACGATAGTAGTTTTAAAAATTTTTATGGCTTCATTACTTTTAATGGTCATCTTTGGTTTAATTGGTGCAGCAGCTAAGCTTTCAAACAGTATCATAGCAAAAAAAATTGCAAATGCTTATACGATTATTTTTCGTGGAACTCCTGAAATATTAGTAGTTTTATTAATTTATTTTGGCTCAGCGATAGCTCTAACAGCTTTATTTCAAGTATTTGACCCCTCGATTAAATATGTTGACGTTCCTCCCTTTTGGGCAGGGACATTTGCTATAGCATTGATAGTTGGATCTTATGCTACTGAAACATTTAGAGGGGCCTTTCTTGGTGTGGAGCCTGGAAGTATAGAAGCCGCTAGAGCCCTTGGGTTGTCAAATATCCAAACCTTTATTTATATTCGTATTCCTGAAATGTGGCGTATTGCTTTACCTTCTTTTGGAAATCATATGCTATCTTTGGTAAAAGATACTGCTCTCATCTCAATCATTGGTTTAAACGAACTATTATTTGTTGCCGAACAAGCTACCGCTACAACGGGAAAACCATTTACTATGTTTATAATAGTAGGGTTGATTTATCTCGGTATTTCGACAGTAATTACTTTATTTGTTATGGGACTGGAGGCATATGGAAGAAGTCATTTGAGAGCGGTAAAATGAGTTTTGATATCTCCCTAATATTAGATAGTTTGCCTAAAATGTTATCTGGGATAGGGTTAACCTTCCAATTATTAATTTTATCTGGAGTTTTAGGATTATTTTTAGCGTTCGTTTTACTTTTGATGAGATTAACCGAAAAATGGTATTTCTCATTTCCGGCGCAAATTTTTATATATGTATTTCGTGGAACACCAATACTAGTTCAAATATTTATTATTTATTATGGCCTTCCTCAGTTTGAGGCTATACGAGAAAGTATATTTTGGCCTATACTTAGAGAGCCTTTTGGTTGCGCCATAGTTGCATTAACTCTTAATACTGGTGCCTATGTATCAGAGATTTTGAGAGGTGCGGTTCTAGCAGTGGATCGTGGTTTGCTGGAAGCTGGGTCTGCATTGGGTTTATCCAGAAATCAGCGCTTTATCTACATAACATCTCCCTTGGCAATTCGGTTAGGAATACCCCCCTATAGTAATGACGTTATATCACTTTTAAAATCTACCGCATTAGCGAGTACAATTACTGTCTTTGACATGATGGGCATTGCTCGTACGATCGTAGCTGAAACCTATGCACCTTACGAAATTTTTATTTCTTTAGCCATTATCTACATGATTTTCACTTTTTTCATTCAAAAGGGCTTTGGATATTTTGAAAACTTTATGAGTCGTCATGTAAAAAAATGAGGAAAAAATGACACAACCTTTGATACAAATGCAAAATGTAGATAAGTTTTTTGGGAGCTTCCAAGCTTTGAAAAATATTAACTTAGAAGTCCATAAGGGAGAACGCATTGTGGTATGCGGACCCTCGGGGTCTGGTAAATCTACTATGATACGTTGCATTAATCGTTTGGAAAAACATAACAATGGAAAAATATTTATTGCTGGAAGAGAGCTGACTGATAGCGAAAAAGATATTGATGCTGTTAGACGTGAAGTTGGAATGGTTTTTCAAAGCTTTAACCTTTTTCCACATATGACCGTATTAAGAAATCTTATGCTAGCTCCACAACTAGTGAGAAAAAATAATAAATCTAAAGCAAAAGAAACAGCTATGAAATATTTGGAGCGAGTTAAAATACCAGATCAGGCGAATAAGTATCCTAGTCAACTTTCTGGTGGACAGCAGCAACGTGTTGCCATTGCAAGAGCTTTATGTATGAGCCCTGAAATATTACTTTTTGATGAACCAACATCAGCACTTGATCCAGAGATGATAAACGAGGTTCTCGAAGTAATGGAGGATTTAGCAAATGAGGGGATGACGATGATATGTGTTACCCATGAGATGGGATTTGCGCGGTCAGTAGCAGATAGAGTGATTTTCATGGACCTTGGAGAGATAGTGGAGGAAGCCTCACCGCAAGAATTCTTTGAAAACCCTAAGAATGAAAGAACAAAGTTATTTCTTAGCCAGATTTTGAGTCATTAATAAAAAAAGGTTTCTAGCTATGATCATAGAACCAGCTGATACTTTTCTGAAGCATGGCGAAATAATGGCAGACTTGGCTAGATCTTTTATTCGACAGTCAATATTAACCAAACCAAAAATTGAATATAAAACTGATGGTAGTCCCGTAACTAATTTTGATAAAGAGCTAGAGGTAATATTAAGAGGATATATCCATGAAAAGTATCCGGAGCATGGTATTATTGGTGAAGAATTAACCGCAGTAAACCCAAGCGCAGAATTTACTTGGTTATTAGATCCAATAGATGGAACTTTGGCATTCTTAACTGGAATACCAGTTTATGGCACACTAATTTCTTTACTTCATGATGGTTTTCCAATCCTTGGTATCATTGATATTCCAATGACTAGTGATCGATGGATAGGACAAAAAAATAAGAAAACACTTCATAATGGTAGATTTATAAAAACTAGTGATTGCAGTGTGTTAAGTGAAGCTACTCTATCAACTAGTAGCCCTGATTATTATGATGAGACAAACATCAATGTTTTAAAAACTCTTCAATCTGCTACGGTCCAAACAGTTTATGGTGGAAGTTGTGTAGCATATGGGCAAATAGCAAGTGGCAAGATAGATCTGGGTATTGACGCAAACTTTGATATCCATGATTTCCTTCCACTTATACCAATCATAGAAGGTGCTGGTGGTTTACTGACCAACTGGCAAGGCGAAACTCTGTCAAAAGAATCTGGCACAGAAAATATGATTGCATCAGCAAACCCATATCTTCACGGCAAAGCTCTAGAAAAGATTAATCATTTAAAGTAACCTGGTTTTTTTTTAATGGCCAAGGGTACTTGCAAGTCTCCCAATAATCTTTTGACTTTAACGAAGTCTCTAGTACTTATTTAACTCATCGTGACTGAAGTGCACAGAAGATGATTTTTTCTGGAAAAGGAACTGAGTAATATCAGTTCGTTACCTCAGTCCAGAGTAATATGTCGATATACAAGTCTTGGCTGCCCCATCCACGTAGTGTGAGATTCAACACTCGCTCCCAATCGTTCTGCTACTCGTTTGGAACTAATATTGTCTGGGTGAACTAAACTCATTAGAGGGCCTATATTGTGTTCACGAAAGGCCCAATTTCGTGCGAGGACTGCTGCCTCACTGGCGTAACCTTTACCATGGTTTTTGGCAGACAGGGACCAGCTGAGTTCTGGCTCATCGATAAGTGGTGATTCAAATAGTCCAGTAAAGCCGAGGAGTTCGTCTGATGTTTTGTCAGCTATCACAAATATACCAATTTTGCGATCAATCCATTGCTCACGCATACCATCAAACTCTTTGCGAGCCTCTTTATAACTCATCGCTCCCCCACCAATAAAACGCATTATGACTGGGTCAGAAACTAATGTGGTATATGGATGAAAGTCACTATCCTGCCAGCCCCTTAATATAATTCGTTCACTTGAGAGCACAGGTGTAAGAACGGGATTAAATGATTGTTTCATAATACTCTTTCCAACTCTAGAGATCCACTATCTCAGATTTTGGCAGTTAGTGAATTTACTAAATAAATTGTTTTTTTAAATTAAAAATATTGTGAAGTGTTGTAAAGTGTTTGAAAATTGGAAAAATACTAGTGCGCTTACTGCACTAATACGAACAATCAGTTTTAATTTGTCTAACCCTCAAAAAATTACTAGAAATTATTTAAATAAATTGTAAGTGGAGATCTTATGTTGCAAAGATTTATTGAACCTGGGGGCGTCGCTGATGTACAAATCAAAAAAGGTAAAAAATTTAAAATAATAAATACTTTTGGGTGTCAAGTTGTTGATGTTTGGGCCTTCAATTCAAATGACATGTCAGAATCACTTTCGATGCATCATAGCCGCTCTGCTTTGTATAAGATGTGGTTCCAACCAGACGATACTTTAGTAAGCACACTTTTTGAACCAATAATTAAAATCATATCTGATACATCTAATGGAGGTCACGACACGTTACATGCTGCCTGCAGTAAGGGAAGTTATAAATTCTATAATGCTCTCGAGCCTATATCAAACTGCACTGATAATTTAAAACTTACGTTAGATAGTTACAATTATGAGCTTAACTATACTCCTTGTCCGTGGAACTTGTTTGAACATGCGTTTATTCAACCAAATGGTCGGTTAGAAGATAAACCGTCAACAGCACAACCTGATGATTTTGTGGAGCTTGAAGCTCAAAAAGACCTTATTGTTGTATGTTCAGCTTGCCCATCTAGAGTTGGGAATATAAGTGGTTCTGACCCTAAAGGTGCAACAATAGAATACTAATCAGCTAATTAACTGTTTAAATAACCAAATTTTTTGTTGGTGTGACGAAGTTTCACGTTCACTTAATATATGCTAGACAGCGGGCTGATTTAAGGCAATATGCTATCCAAAAGTTAAAGTCAGTTTTGATTTCAACTTATTATGCAAAACTAATTTAGGAGTGATCTAATGAACTTGTCTCAGTTTTATATAAACGGTAAATGGGTAGATCCCGTAAAGCCGGAAACACTTGACGTTATAAACCCAGCAACAGAGGAAAGTGTGGGACAAATTAGTGTAGGATCTGCACAGGATGTTGATGTTGCCGTAACAGCAGCGCGCCAGGCCTTTAATTCTTTTTCTAAAACATCTGTTAATGAGCGTGTTGAACTTCTTACAGAAATAAGAAACGTTTACAAAAAGCGTTTTGACGAAATTGCGCATGCAATTATGACTGAAATGGGTGCTCCAATTAATTTAGCTAGTGGTGCACAGGCAAGCGTTGGGATGGCGCACTTAAAGACAGCCATTCGAGTTCTTGAAGAGCAAAAGTTTGAATACACTCATAACAATATGCTGATTAGAAAAGAACCAATAGGTGTTTGTGGGTTAATAACGCCGTGGAATTGGCCAATAAACCAAGTTCTTTCTAAGTTAGGACCTTGTATTGCAGCGGGGTGTACAGCAGTTTTAAAGCCTAGTGAAATAGCACCACTGTCAGCAATAATTATCTCAGAAGTAATTCACGAAGCAGGAGCTCCAGCAGGTGTTTACAATATGGTGCATGGATATGGACCAGTTGTTGGTGAAGCAATGTCAAACCACAAAGATATAGATATGATGTCGTTTACTGGTTCAACTCGAGGTGGTATTGCAGTAGCTACCGCATCTGCAAAAACAGTAAAAAGGGTGAGCCAAGAGCTTGGAGGTAAATCACCCAACATAATAATTGATGATGCTAAATTTAATGAGTCAGTGGCGAAAGGTGTTTCAGGCTGTATGTCGAATACAGGACAATCTTGTAACGCCCCTACACGAATGCTGGTACCAGCACATCGACATGATGAAGCATTAGAAATAGCAAAATCCGCAGCTAACGCTATGACTACCGGTGATCCAAAATTACAAACTACTGATATTGGGCCATTAGTGAGCGAAATGCAGTTTAATAAAGTCCAAGAACTTTTAAAGTCAGGGATACAAAGCGGAGCAACTCTGGTAACTGGGGGAGTTGGAAAACCTGATGGTCTAGAAAAAGGATATTTCGTCAAACCTACCATATTTGGAAATGTTTCTAACGACATGGAAATTGCTCAAGAAGAAATATTTGGGCCTGTTTTATCCATAATTCCTTATAAAACAGATGAAGAAGCAGTAACCATTGCGAATGACAGTGAGTATGGATTGGCTGCATATGTTGCTGGAGAAGATAATGATAAACTTATGTATTTTGCTCGCAATCTGAATGCCGGACAAATTCATCTTAATTATGCTAGTGGAGGTGCAGACGCACCTTTTGGTGGTTTCAAAAAATCAGGGAATGGGCGTGAAAAAGCTGAATGGGGATTAGACGAATTCTTAGAAGTTAAAGCTATCATGGGGTCTTAAAGCTAAATTTTTTAATTGACTTTGGCGGAATGTCATACGTTTTTTATGATAATGTAATTTCCCAAGCCTTCTGATCTGCATTCGTGGCCATAACCACTGGATTTTATCCCTCCAAAAATATTTTCTGGAATGGGCTCTTCAAGTATGTTGATTGAGAGGTTTCCAACCTCAACTGAATATTGACACAATTTAGTAACGTGGATCAAAATTTGCAGCACAAAGCAGAACCTTTTTGTGAATTATGCTTTAATGGCATTTTACTAACAAAGTAATAAATATAGTAACCAAGTTATGGTTTAGCTTCCCAAGCCTAAAACAGTAAGTGAAACAACTTTGACAGAGCAAAATACAAATCAAAAAATGATTACTGGCAAAATAAGCCAAGAGTTTGTTCGCTTTGCTGTTCCATCTGTTTTTGGCATGATTGCAATTTCATCAGCCATAATTGTTGATGGAATTTTTATTGGGAACTTCGTTGGTGCTATACCCCTAGCCTCAGTGAATATTGTAATGCCATTTATTACTATTGTATGGGGTATAATTTTAATGTTTGCCAGCGGAGCCGCTGTCATTGCTGGTAAATACTTAGGAGAAAATCAGTCTGATAAAGCCTGTGATATATTTTCTAAATCAATAATCATTGTTCTTTCTGTCATGGTTGTATTAACTATAATATCATTTTTCTTTACAGAACAGATTGCAGTTATGCTTGGTGCCAATGGTGAAACTATAGAGATGAGCATGGACTATCTTCGCGTGCTTTCTTTGTTTTACCTAGGGTTTGGGTTTGCCGTTTTAATGAACTTTTTCTTACGTATAGATGGAAAACCAAGCTATGCATTTTTTGGTCTGTTAAGTACGATGACCGCTAATATATTTCTTGATTATGTTTTTATAGCACGGTTAGACTGGGGGTTGAAAGGCGCTGCTCTTGCAACAGGTTTGGCCTTTTTAGTTGGTGTGTTGGTTGTTTTGCCACATTTTCTTGGACACTATGGGAGAATTAAATTTGTCCGTCCAAAGGGCACTTGGATTGAGATGCGACATGCTGCATTTAATGGATTTTCTGAGTTTTTAACTGAAACTTCGGCCGGTTTAATTGTATTGATGTTTAACTGGATACTTATAACTAATATTGGATCAATGGGCGTTGCTGCCTTTACCGTTGTCGACTATCTAATGTATTTTTCCTTACTAATTTTTTATGGTGTAGGTGAAGGTATTTCACCTCTAATTAGTGTTAATTATGGTGCAAGAAAACCATCGAGAATTTCTGCATTTTTGAAAATGGGGCTTGTAAGCAATTTGTTAATTGCATGTTTTGGAACAATAGTTCTTTTATATTGGACAAAAGATATGGTTAATATTTTCTTGATCGAAGGGGAAACTGATATAACAAACCTTGCCACTACAATTATAAGAATTATTTGGCCAATGTTGATTTTTGCAGCTGCGAATATAACTTTGACAGCATATTTAACTGGCATGCAATGTGCCAAACAATCGGCGTTAATTGCTTTGACCCGCTCTCTCGTCCTTCCCGTATTGCTAGTAATAATATTCTGGAAATTTTTTGGGTTTATGTATGTGTTTTATGCATTACCTATGTCAGAGATATGTGTGTTTATCTTGGCACTTTTTCTCCTTCAAGGGCGGTTACCAAGAAAATTAGTCAATAACTAGAATTAAAAAAATTGCTTAATTTGAGTTGCTAAAAAATTAACTATTGATTAAATTCATATGCATTCAACCATCGATTAGTGCGATCTTTTCTGCAACTTTAATTCCACTTAAATATGCACCATGGACCGTTGCTTGTGCGTTAGGCATTGTTGCTTCACCAGCAAAAAACAATCGGTCAGCCAATGTCTCAGACAGCCTTAATCGTGCATCTATTGAACCGGGAAGGGCGTAACTGTAAGAGCCAAGTGTGTATAAGTTTCCTTTCCAGGCAGTCTCAGTTGTCTTATTAATATACTTTGTAACGTTGTTGCCAAAAATTGCTTTCAAACCTTCTAAGCAAAAATTTGTGGCAACGCCCACTCCTTCATTCTCAAGCTGTTCAGCAAAGCGTCCCGCAACAAACCCGACAGCTAAATTAGTATTACAAAATCCAAAATTTATTGTGCAGAAGTCGCTATCGTTTACTAAGTAATTTGCAATTTGTCCTTGTTGGGCACCTTGCCAACTTGAATCAAATTCTAACCCTATCTTATTCAAGAGCCCTGTTGGGAGAAGATTAATAGCCTCTAATTTCCATGAAGGTAATTGAGGGTTAAATTTTATATGCTCTGCGGCCAAGACGCCAGTTGAAACCGTAAGAATCACATATTTGGCGTTAATAGATCCTATTGAGCTCTCAACCTTTACACCATTGCCAGAATAATCAATTTTTGAGACTGGACAGTTAATAACAACGTCTACGTCTGAATGAAGGTTCTTAATAAATGCTCCCAAACCTCCGGCAAGCAACCAATCACCCTTGGCGTCTGCATATTGATAAACATCCGCTGATGATACAACGTCCGGATCAGCACCTAACATTGGGGCTATTAAATTTTTAACTAATTTTTTCCAAGGTGAATTTGGTAAAGTCTTTTCAACAGGTTGATCAATATACTCAGCACCGGCCTTATTAGCTTCCTGCCACATTGAAGTATGATATTTACTATACTCTTTTATTTGTGGAGGAGTAAGTAGTGTTCCATTTGAATATACCCAAGTCCAATCCCAATTTTCTTTGTGCAAACATACTCCATGTTTCTCTGCTAAACGTGCTAAAGGATTGATTTTAGCAGAATGCAGCCATGATCCACCTACATCGAAAGGTATTTTGAATGTAGAATTATCGGTTATACACCTTCCCCCGACAAATGCTGCTGCTTCTAATACAACAACCGAATAGCCAAATTTCTTTAAAGTTTTGGCTGCAGAAAGCCCAGCTGTTCCAGCTCCTACAATGACGACGTCTGGGCTACTGCTTGATAAACTCACAACGATTATTCCCTCACAATTCTAAGATAAAGTTTGGGATGTCTTCAATACCCTCGAATTGAGCCAGATCTATGGGATCCTCTTTATCAAATTTGCAACATCGGCGATAAATTTCAAGCATTTCTGCTGATATTTTATCATGATTATAGAAAAACATTGCTGCTGCGTACCGGATGGCCCCAGATCCTGGAACTCCAATTTTAGAAAATAGGAACATTTTTTGGGCTTCGAATTCTAAAGATATGGAAGGCTTATGCCTCATTATGCACTTTTTGCATCAAGAGAGAAGTTCAGATGATTTATTTCATTTTCATTTGGTGTTTCTTTTATGTTATAAACAGGAAGAAGTGCTCGTAAATGATCGTGGTACGTACGCACACCATATTCTAGATCAGACAAGTGAAATCCATCAAATGAATTTGATAACATAGACTCATTTGACCAAATAGTGAGTTGTTGATCTTCAACTACTGTCTCGCGATCAATTCGGCTAGCAAGATATCTAGCCACTTTTTGTTGCCTGTCTTCATTTGGGTAGCGGTATGTGGCACTGCGAATTATAGATTCTCCCACAGACACTGGAAACTCTTGATAGAACAGAGAGGTTTCAGGTGTCATAGCTATAACTGAATTTGGAAAAATTCCATAATAAATCCAGGTCTTTGCTAAGCTTTTTGGAAGTGAGGTTTGCGGTTTGGAAAATTTCTTGTAATTACGAACCGCCCAATGTCTTCCGTTTGATGTAGTGAATTGGCCTTCAGAGCGTGACACACCATTTTCATATGGTTCGTCTCGGTAATTTGATCCATATAAGTCTTGTAACCCGGGATGGGCCATTGCAACATGATAACCTTCATTATCAACATCCCGAATTGATTTCCAGTTAACTGGTGAGTGTTCAACCCAAAAACCATCCGTTGGGACTTGATCAGCGATGTTGTAGCAAGCTGCTTCTTGCTCATAAGGGCTTAGTAATTTTTTAACTGAGGGTTGTGGACCCTCCTTAAAACGTACAAAAACAAAACCATTCCAAATTTCATGCTCAACAGTTCTTAAAGCAAATTCATCTTTATCTAGCGCTGGGAAAGTGTCAGGTCGCGCGGCACCTCTTAGGGTGCCATCTAAATTGTATACCCACCCATGAAATGGACAAATCAATGCATTTTTACACGTACCTTGATCTTGCGTCACCAGACGGGAACCTCGATGACGACATATATTGTGAAAAGCTTTGATCTTCGAACTCGAGTCACGAATGATGATTGCTCGTTCACCACATAAATCAAATGTTTTAAAATCTCCAGCATTGGGAACATCCGATACATGACATGCTATTTGCCAATGAGTTTTGAAAATTTCTATTTCCAATTCTAGAAGAGCATGGCTGTGATATGTCCACCCTGGAAGTCCGCTCCTATCCCAGTTTTTGGGAGGACTATTTTTGTTTACATCTTCACTCATCATCAGATCTCTCTTTTTAACAGATTACGCATACATCCTTAGGATATGTTTCTGGACATGTTGTATCTACCAGTTCTTTTTGTGAATTGACACAATTTCTAAATAGAAGTCGAGTTTCATTATCAAATTAAAATCATGACATATAAAATATACCATGATCTTTGAGGCTAAAATATCATGTTTTAAATCCCTGCCAAGATCGACCTGATTCAAAATCATTTTCACGCCTAAAAGGAATATCTGGATTGATAGGCATATCTAAATTACGCGCAAATTCGTGCCCGGCATAAACTGCCATTGCAATGGTTCCTGGTGCGTAACAATCTCCAATCCTAGTGACTGATTTAATTCCGTTGTCCTGCCACTCTTGCCTTCGCGCAAGAACTTTATAGTACAAGTCATCCTGACTAATTCGTGAAGTCACTGGTACTACCGTGTTAACTTCAACCCTATGTTTCGTACCTACGAAAACACAAGAAAGATCAACGAAACCCTCACCTATTTCAGCAATGCCGTGATTGCAAATTATAGTAACACCTAATTCTCTAAGCTTAATTTGTATATGTCCATACTCGAGTGAAAAATGCGTCCAGCCTGATACTTCAGGTGCGGGAGTGACTAAGGTGACTTTAAGCCCAAGTTCCGCCAGTTGTTCGGCCAGAGCGCTTCCCAAATAGTAATGATCATCATCAAAAATTAAAACGTGATCAGTTGGAGTATGGCCCAACATGATTTGTTCTGGTGAGATCATCATGGGTTCATGAATTTTAACATCTTTAAATCTATGATGAATGCCTAGTAAATCCAATCTCCATTTAGACCCAGTTGCCATTGCGACATGGTTTGCACCTAATTCAAGAATAGAATCAACATCCATTTTGCTTTGGGTGAATGAATCTACATTGCTCCGATCGGACAACATTGAAGTACGATAATCAGCGACCCTTTTCCATTGTCGCAAAGGGCCTAACTTGGTTTCACTTAATACTCTGCCACCCATTTCGTTACTAGCTTCAGCCAAGGTAACATCATACGATCTATTTGAAAGCGCAAGTGTCGCTTCCAGACCAGTAGGGCCGCCGCCAACCACCAAAATAGTATCTTTTGATTTAGCTAGGGGGATTTTTTCTGGATGCCATCCTTTCCGCCATTCTTCACCCATGGTTGGGTTCTGAGTGCATCGCATTGGGTAAGCTACGTAATCGCCTGTCGTGCACATATTGCAGCCGATACATTCACGGATTTCGTTAGAGCGCCCCTCTTGAATTTTCTTTGGAAGAAACGGATCTGCGATAGAGGGCCTTGCGGCTCCAATAAGATCCAATACACCGCGGTTAATTTGGGAAGCCATAATATCAGGAGATGTAAATCTCCCAACCCCTACGACCGGTTTAGTAGTTATGCCCTTTACAAATTTAATATATTTTTCTTGCGCGCCCTCTACCCCAAATCTTGACGGCAAAGAGTCGTTGCCCCAGTCTGCAACGTTGACATCCCAAAGATCAGGTACTTCAGCTAATGTGCCGACAATATCTTCTGCCTCAGCAGGGTGCATACCATCTTCACCAAGTAATTCATCAACAGCAAATCTAAACGCAACTGCACAATCTTGCCCTACTGCATCTTTTGTATCTTCTAAGATTTCACGTACAAGGCGAACGCGGTTTTCAAGGCATCCTCCGTATTCATCAGTTCGTTGATTGTAGCGTTTCAAGATAAACTGGTAGAGTAGGGTCATAATTCCATGAGCAGCGTAAACATAAATTATATCATAGCCAGCACGTTGAGATCTGATTGCTGCTTCGCGAAACCAGCGCCGTAACACTTTTATATCTTCTTTATCCATTCCTCTTGCTTGAGTGGAGTTAGCCGTTTCAGTTGGACAAGGAGAGGGCGCAAGTGCTGGCATGCGAGAAAGATAGTTACTAACGGATTGACCATTATGTACTAGTTGAATTCCCGCAAGTGCTCCATGTTCGTGAACTTTATTAATCATTAATTCATGAACTGGTAGGTCACTGTCGTCCCAAAGGCGCATTAGCGTTGCTGGGGTTAGATCGCTCGTTGGATGTATCGAACATTCTTCTGTGCAAACAACACCCCAACCGCCCTCAGCTTTTACACCGCGCATTTCTGCCATTGTGCGTGGCCACCGATGGCCCATTCCATTACAGTGGGGTACTTGATAAAATCGATTTTTAGTTGTCTTAGGGCCTATTTTTAATGGCTCAAATAATATTTTATGATTTTTTTCCATTTCCATATTTTTCGTTAAGCCCTTCTTAAGCTGCCAATCAAATCACCCAAGATTTTTTTTAAAAGTGTCGCCAGATAATTGATTTATAAAAACTAGCTTGCCCATTTGTATTCCATTTCACTGATCAGTCAACTTGACTTTATTGCGTTGAACATAATAGCATGTTTGCAGACTAAATAGTCAATTGCAAGAATAGGGGGGCAATGGCTAGTAGGTGTACTTATATTTTGATAAAAGTATTGGCCTGAATTAATAGCTATTACCAAAACTACAAAAAAAGAATTTAATCTAGGGAGAGGAAACCAACAATGAAATTAATAAATAAATTTATAGGCCTGACCTATACTTTAGCAGTCAGCTCGTTGCTTGCCAATCTAGCTTATGCAGAAGAGCGAGTTCTCAAAGTTACTAATTGGGGTGAGTATATCGCTGAAGATACTATTAAAAATTTCGAAACTGAGTACGGAATAAAGGTTATATATGATGAATATGATTCTGCTGAATCAATTGATGCTAAATTGCTTGCAGGTAGTAGCGGATATGATGTTGTCAGTCACTCTGGTAGTGACACAGCACGTTTGATTCAGGCAGGCATTATTGCGCCACTTGATAAATCGAAGTTAGATCAACTTGCAAATATGGATCCGGCGCTCATGACTCAATTAGCAAGCAATTGGGACCCTGATAACGCTCACATTGTACCTTATATGTGGGGCTCACATGGGGTTACATATAACAAAGAATTAATTATGGCGACATATGCAGATGCTCCTATCGGTTCAATGGATATGATTTTCAATCCAGTACACCTCAAAGAACTATCTAAATGTGGCGTATCATTATTAGACTCGCCTGGTGATATCATTCCAATGGCACTAGCCCATATGGGACTTGATCCAAATTCGACTAATTCAGATGATTATAAAAAAGTTGGTGCAATGCTGGCCAAGATTCGTCCGCATGTGAAAACTTTTGATAATTATGCGTATCAACGCATGCCACAAAAAGAATTCTGTGTATCAGTAACTTGGGGGCCAGATGGATTGCTTGCAATGTCAGGTGCGGCCGAAGCGAACACAGGTGTAATCCTTGATTTCTTCCTACCAGCAGGGCAAGGTAAAGCACAGCTTTGGATCGATGGTTGGCTTATTCCAGCTGATGCTAGTAACAAGGATGACGCACATCTTTTCTTGAACTACATGATGCGTCCGGAAGTTGCTGCCGCTGACAGTAACTACACTTGGTATGCAACTGCAAATCTAGCAGGGAAGAGCTTAGTTGACGAAGAAGTCACATCTAGCCCAGCTGCTTTTCCAACATCTGATCAAGTTGATCACATGTACACAACAGCACTTTTACCACCAAAAGTTAAGCGTCTTCAAACAAGAACCTGGACTAATTTTAAAGCGGGTAATTAAACTCATAAAGATTTGACGGCGGTAATTTCATATCGCCGTCTTACTTTTGTCAGTAATTATAAATAGTGAGATTTGATTTGATAGAAAAATCGAACGTAGATCATACAACTTGGCACACTGACGACAAAACTAAACCACTTGTGCAGATTAAAGGGCTAACAAAAAAGTTTGGCGATGTTATAGCAGTTGATAATGTTGATTTAGACATATACCAGGGTGAACTTTTTTGTCTTCTTGGTGGTTCTGGTTGTGGTAAATCAACACTTTTAAGAATGCTTGCTGGATTTGAATATTCAGAGGCTGGAACGATTCATATAGATGGCATGGATATGTCTAACGTTCCTGCTTACGAACGCCCAACTAATATGATGTTTCAAAGTTATGCGCTTTTCCCACATATGACAGTTGAAAAAAATATTGCATTTGGTCTTCAACAAGATGTTATGCCTAAGGATGAAATTGCAGATCGTGTTCATGACATCCTAAAATTGGTTGAGCTTGAAGGGTACAAAAAACGTAGGCCTCAACAGCTCTCTGGAGGACAACGCCAAAGGGTAGCATTGGCAAGGTCGCTGGTTAAAGAACCAAAGTTATTATTGTTGGATGAACCTCTGGCAGCTCTTGATAAAAAGTTACGGAAGCAAACTCAATTCGAACTTGCTAATATTCAAGAACAAGTAGGGGTTACCTTTATAGTGGTAACTCATGATCAAGAGGAAGCTATGACTTTGTCTTCGAGGATGGCCGTTATGGATGCTGGTAGGTTTAAACAAATTGGGACACCTACAGAAATTTATGAGTTTCCTGAATCTAGATTTGTTGCTGACTTTATTGGTTCTGCTAATATTTTTGAAGGTCGTGTAAGCGAAGATGGCTCAGATCATGTCCTAGTGTCTACTAATGTTGGAGAGGTGTATATAAACCATGGTCAATCAGTTGCAGAAAATAAACAAATTTGGGTTGGGCTAAGACCTGAGAAGATTCACCTTAGTATAACATCACCTAAAAACACAGGGCCCAATCAAATTATGGGGCAGGTTGAAGACATAGGCTACCTTGGCGAAACGTCTATTTACAAAGTTCGTCTTCAAAATGGGCAAATTGTTGATGTAACAGCACCGAACCAAAAACGACCGATGAGCCGCACTCATAGCATTACTTGGGAAGATACAGTATTTTTGAGTTGGGAACCTGAGAGCGTAATGTTGTTAACCTCATGAATGAGAACACCAAAAGTGTTAATAGAACAAGCGCTGAACAACGGAGCTTGTTGCCTAGCCGGGTTGGTCAAAAAATTCAGAAACATTGGCGGTTAATTGTAATAATTATTCCTTTCGTTTGGCTTTTATTATTTTTTCTACTTCCATTCTTTATTGTCGCAAAAATTAGTGTTGCAGAATTAAAAATAGCGAGTCCGCCATTTTCTAATATGTTCGAGTGGACAGACAGTGGTATTGTAACGGTGCGAATTGTTTTTGATAATTTCATTTATATCATGACTGATAATCTTTACTTTGATACTTACCTAAACTCAGTAAAAATTGCGGCAGTTTCGACATTCTTTTGTCTCTTGTTTGGTTACCCTATCGCCTATGGGATTGTTCGTTCTGGTCCATTAGCAAAGCCAATTTTTCTTTTCTTGGTTATCTTACCATTTTGGACATCTTTTCTGTTACGTGTTTATGCATGGATGGGACTGCTTTCGGATCAAGGTACTATTAACAGTATTCTAATAGCACTCGGAATTATCAGTGAACCTATTCAAATGTTGTATACAGAATTCGCTGTTTATATTGGTATTGTTTATACCTATATGCCGTTCATGATATTACCACTTTACGCCAACCTAGAAAAACTTGATGGCAGTTTAAATGAAGCGGCAGCTGACTTGGGATCAAGGCCGACTAACACCTTTTTTAAAGTAACACTGCCATTAACTATGCCGGGTGTTATCGCCGGCTCATTACTTGTATTTATTCCTGCAACTGGTGAATACGTTATTCCTGACTTACTAGGGGGTGGTAATGTTCAAATGATTGGTCGCGTTTTATATAATGAGTTTTCGCGAAATACTGATTGGCCTGTGGCATCAGCAGTTGCTCTCACTATGCTCTTCTTGCTTGTATTGCCCATTATAGTATTTCAGTATTATCAGGGCAAATCGACGGGAGGAAAATAGAAAATGCACGGTAGGCGCTCTCGTTTCCTTACAGTTATGATTACACTTGGGTTAGCATTTTTTTATATTCCAATGATCCTTTTGGTTGTCTACTCGTTTAACTATTCTAAATTGGTTCCAGTTTGGGGTGGTTGGTCAACTAGATGGTATGAAGTTCTTTTTGCATCTGAAGAGGTATGGAGCGCGGTCAGTCTAAGTCTTAAAATTGCACTTGTGAATGCAACTTTCGCCACAATCTTTGGTTTATTAGCGGCCTTATCAATGGTACGGTTTGGTCAATTCAGAGGCCGCACTTTGTTTGGTGGGATGCTTATGGCCCCCTTGGTTATGCCTGAGGTTATAACAGGTCTGTCTTTGCTAGTTTTATTTATCACGCTAAGACAAGTTTTTGGTTGGCCAGAAAATCGTGGATTTGCTACCATTACAATTGCTCATATAACATTTTCGATGGCCTATGTGGCGGTTACGGTTCAGGCCCGGCTAACAGGAATGGGACAATCGTTGGAAGAGGCCGCATCTGATCTAGGTGCCAAACCCTTTAAAGTTTTGACAGCGATTACAATTCCGCGTCTGATGCCAGCGTTGGTTTCAGGTTGGCTGTTGGCGTTTACTCTGTCTCTTGACGATTTAGTGATCGCCAGTTTTGTAACTGGACCTGGGGCTACCACATTACCCATATTAATTTTTTCTCGAATTCGACTTGGTTTGCGCCCTGACATAAATGCCTTGGCAACAATCATTATATTGGTAGTTGCAGTTTGCATAGCAATTGCGGCACTTATCATGTTTAGACAACAGAAGCGTGATCTTTTAGATCAACAACTTGCTAAACACGTAAAATGACGTTTCAATTTATTAAATAAATTTTATTAGGGAATAGAAATGACAATTTCAACATTATCTGCAAACGAGCCAAACCTTGAAACGCTAAAGTCTTGGGATCGTACCCACCAAATTCATCCATGGGCGGCTATCGACAGCTGGAGAGGTTATGATAACATGTTTGTCGCGTCTGCTGACGGAATCTATATGTGGGATGGTTCTGGGAAACGCTACATTGATGGACCGGGTGGAATGTGGTGTAGCCAAATTGGGTACGGAAGAAAAGATATGGCTGAAGCAATTGCGGTACAGGTGGAAAAATTATCTTACACCTCTCCATTTACAAATTCGTCAGAACCATCTGTAATTTTGGCAAAAAAAATTGCTGATCTAGCGCCGGGCGATCTGAATAATGTGTTTTTTACAACAGGTGGATCAACGGCTGTAGATACTGCACTGCGAACAATGCAATACTTAAATAATCGTCGTGGGTTTCCCAAAAAAAAGATGATAATCGCCCGTGAAAAAGGATATCATGGATCCACTTATTTGGCGCATTCTGTGTCAGGTAAGGATAGAGATAAATCTCATTTTGATTTTGACACGCAACTTGTTCATTTTTTACCAGATGTGAACCCATATTGCAGACCCGATAGCATGAGCACGCAAGAGTGGTGTGACGCCAAAATAATGGATTTGCAGGCTGCTATTTCTAAGTTAGGTGCTGATAAAATTGGAGCATTTATTGCAGAACCTATTCTGAGTTCAGGTGGCGTAATTGTCCCTGCTTCTGGATATCAAAAGAGAACTTGGGAGATTTGTCGTGAAAATGATATTCTCTATATCTCAGATGAGGTTGTAACAGGGTTTGGCCGTTTGGGTCACTGGTTTGCATCAGAAGCGGTGTTTGACTTTGTACCTGACATAATAACTTGCGCAAAAGGGTTAACGTCAGGTTATTTGCCGTTGGGCGCATGTATTATCTCAGATCGGGTTATGGAGGCCCTGAGTCAAGGTGAAGAACAGTCTGCATTCACAAATGGCTATACCTATTCTGGTCATCCGGTATCGTGTGTTGCTGCTTTGAAAAATATTGAAATTATTGAAAATGAAAAAATTCTAGAAAATGTCCGCAATGTAACACCCCATTTCCAAAAGCGTCTAAAAGAACTTATGAAGTACGACATTGTTGGTGACGCTCGTGGAATGGGTTTACTTGGTTGCATTGAATGCAAAGCTGATGATCTTGAAGCAGAACGTTCGCTGGGATCAAGGGTTGATCAGGCTTGTGAAGAGCTGGGGTTGATAGTGCGCCCTCTTATCAATATGGCTGTTTTTTCACCTCCACTTATCATTACATTGAAACAAATTGATGAAATGTTCGATATTCTTGAAATGGCTCTTATCAAAGTAGAAAATGAATTAAAGTTAAATTAGTCTGAGGTTAAATTGGATGTACTTTGACATCGCTTTATTTTGGCTGCGGGGTAATCTTACTAGATTATAATAAATCTCCAAAGCCACCGATTTCTTTGGATAAATCATCTTTTATAGTGATTAGCTTTTACTGGCGTGAATATGCATTTTAGGTTCAAAAATCAAGATCGGCGTAATAGCGTACAAAAATCTAATGAGCGCATGTATTGATGAGTATTCATGATATGGGCCTCTAATTTAACCCCTCACGAAATTATCGTGAGAGTTATATGTGATTTTTTGTATCGAGTAGTATAGGAATATGATCACTGTATTTAAGCCATTGAGTAGGTTTAGATAGAGAAAAAGAGCAATCCTGGTTCAACCAACTTTTATGAGTAAAAATATAATCAAAATGGTATGGTTTTTTTATATTTCGATGTAGAAAAAATGTTGCCATACTTTCATCGCCATGCTCTATTTTCTGAAGGTAGTGATAGGCACTATGAACGTCCTCTTTCTTGAGAAATCGAACAACATCGGAATGATTACCTTCTGAACGTTTTCTATCCGACTGTGCATTACTGTTCCAATCGCCAGCAATTATAATTTTTGAAAAATCTAAAAATTCTCTATTTTCTAATAAAAAATTCCAAAGCTGATTTATATACCCTTTTTTTATAGTTGATGCACTTTTCGTCCAAACAGCAACTAAAGTATATTGGTTATTAATTAATACAGGTAAGAAAAGTTTGTAGGCGTTTGAGTGCGGTGGCAATGCTTTTAATGTAATATTGGTTTTGGCAAAGACACCTAAACCCTGATGTTTTTTATCCCCTACCCAAAGGTAGTTTTTAGCCCATTGTTTATATTCTGAATCTGAACTCTGCTGTGGATCTTCACACTCTTGGATAATTAATATGTCTGCGTTATATTTTTTTAATAACTGATACTTATCTCTAAATTTGCAGTTACAATTCCAACTCAATACTTTCATCAACACAGCTTTCTTAATTACAACTTAAATATAATAATAGAAAGAAATAGTTTAGGTTTTGCCTAAGATTATCTTACTCTACGAATTCGTTAGATGCATTAGCTTGATATAACAAAACCTGTTCCAACAACTCTGAGGCATCAGTATCATTAATACCTATTTCATCCAAATTTTTTACAGTATTTTGCAAATATTCAAGACTACTACCTAGTATTCCTACTCCTGTTGCTACATATCTTATCTGTTCACTCCGCGAAATGTTTGGAAGCATCATTTCCGTAGTATGATCGGCAACAAAAGTTAAGGCTTTTTTGTCTACACCATCAATTTGAACTGTAATAAAACGAGCATGGTATCCGGGGGCAATCATTTCACGGCGAAACAAAATTTCAGTTTCAGTTTCAACTTTCTCAGCAGATATTTTGAATGCAAAACCCTCACATCCTTTACCATTATCAAGGGCAGCCATGAGCCCCGGTGCTTCGGCAGTGCCGCGACCTCCATGTGTGTCAACTAAAATGAAACGGCGCTGATGTTTAGGTGCGAAAGCATGTCTTATTCCTGAGAATTCGAGAGCTGGGTCCCATATCAGAGATCCGTAAGCAAAAATTAGAAGATCGCCCTTATGATTAGCCAAGGCTTTCCTTCTTAGAGTTTCACGGGTTTCGTCATCATAGAACTCAAGTGTTAAAGGAAGACCAGAATTAGCTAACATCTCCTTCACTTGCTCAGTTGTTATTGTCCGAAAAAACGAGTCTTTGCTTGGTTTTATAAAACTACGCAAATTAGGATGATGTGAAAATGGATCAATCATACCTGCAACCTTTTGAATCAGTCATTATTGTTTTTAACTCCTTTTTTTTCCCATTGGCATAGTGGAAATTCTAATCATTTCAGGTGTTTGAAATAAATCTGGATTATCTAAATAATTTAAGAACATTTCTGTAGCATCTCCACCCCAGAAGACTTCTTTATGTAAAACAAAGCTGGGCACACCAAATACACCTTCGTTTATTGCAAGATTAGTATTTTCTCTTAACTTTTGTTTGACATTATGGTCATTAATAACTGTGTTAGGGTTAGATATGCCTATGGCTTTTGCTATAGCTTGAATCCCGTCCGTGGTGTCTGGCTGAATCCCTTGCCCATAAATTATATTAAAAATTGCCTTAACGTGATGGAGCTGACTACCTGCAGCAACACAAAGACGTAGCGAGGGAAGAGGATTATATGGATGGCGTGGTGGCATAGAAAATGGAATACTAAGTCGATCTGCGTTCCATTGAAAAAATCGATAAACAAAACGTCTTTTAGCTGGAATTTCCGCAGGTCCCAGTTGGCCCCAATGCTTGAGTAAAGATCCAAACAGTACGGGTTTTAAAGTGATATCTAGGCTCTGAGGTAATTCAGAAAAACGCGCTAACTGTAGATAGGCAAAAGGTGAAATAAAGTCAAAATACCAGGTAGCTTTAGACATAATTTTTTATTCCAAAATCCAAATGATATCTGTTTACATTATATAAATAAGTAATAACCTAATAATTTCAGAAAGGACACAGCTTTAATGATTGATCTTTACACATCGCCTACACCAAATGGTTGGAAAGTCGCAATGGTTCTTGAAGAATTGGAGTTGGATTATAAGGTGAAATATGTAGATCTTTCTATTGGTGATCAACACAAATCTACATTTTTGAATATGAACCCAAATGGCCGTATTCCAGTCATTGTTGATCATGGTGCCGATGGACAAACTATCTTTGATTCTAATGCTATTTTATTTTATTTAGCTGAGAAAACTGGCAAACTGTTACCTAGCAAAGGCCCAGAGCGCCATGAAGTGATTCAATGGCTAATGTTTCAAGCTAGTGGGATTGGGCCAATGCAGGGTCAAGCAGTAGCATTCGAGCGTTACTTCCCCGATGATGTTCCTGCCGCTCGAAAACGGTATCATAATGAAACTCGACGGCTCTACGAAGTTCTTAATAGTCGTCTTGTAAATCGTACTTGGTTGGCAGACAATTTTTCTATTGCAGATATTTCAAATTGGTCATGGATCAGAAGCCACAGGTGGGCTCGTGTGCCGACCGAAGGACTAATAGATCTTGAACGATGGATGAATGAAATGCGTTCTCGCCCTGCGTGCGAGCGTGGGCTTAATATTCCACCCTCACCAGGTCGAGCCGATGCTGTAAAGGCATTGGGTAGCGCAATGACTACGGCATGACTGAAGATAATACTAAAATCGATATAAATGGCATGGCGCATGTAATCCTGACAGTAAGCCAGTTTGAAAAAGCTCGCCATTTTTATGGCAGCCTATTGCCCAAGTTTGGCATGTCCCTAGTACATGACGGGCCTGATTTCTGCTACCATGTAGGAGCTCGCACAGCGATAGGTGTGCGTAAATGTGATCCTGAATTTTCGAAGGAATGCTTTCAACAATACAGAGTCGGATTACACCATCTCTGTCTTCGAGCTAGGTCTCGCGCAGATGTTGATAAAACAGCATCACTTGTGATCTCACTTGGAGCGAGAATTGTGCGTGGCCCTGAAGAGAGAGAGTGGGCTCCAGGATATTACTATGTTTTATTTGAAGACCCGGATGGAATCCGTTTAGAGGTTAATTTTATACCTGGGACTGGCCTACTAAAAGATGGTGAAAGCTTCGGTGGTAAAGAGGATTACGTGCGAGTTGACGGTAAGGATACAGCGTTTAAGACCTGACACAACATTTCCTATCTTGTAATCCTTATTCGAACATCAGCCATTAGGTATTTTTTTATCAAGAGCTTCAATCATTTTGTCTCTCATAATAAATTTTTGAGGTTTTCCTGTGATTGTCATTGGTAACTCCTGAACGAATTTAAAATACCTAGGTATTTTAAAATGGGCTATCTCTCCTTTACAAAACTGAGTTAATTCTTCTTGCTTAATATCAACTCCTGGTATGGGAACCACCCATGCGCATACTTCCTCTCCCATCCTTTCATCAGGTACTCCAAATACCTGAACCTCACGAATTTTTGGGTGTGAAAATAGGAACTCTTCTATTTCTCTGGGATAAATGTTTTCGCCACCTCGGATTATCATATCTTTTAGACGGCCTGTAATGGTACAGTATCCCTCTTGATCAAACACTGCTAAATCGCCAGTATGCATCCAACCGTCTTTGATTGTTTCATTTGTCCGTTCAATGTCATTCCAATAACCTGTCATGATTGAATAACCTCGTGTACAAAGCTCTCCTGCTGTACCAACTGAAACAATATCACCATGCTCATCCACTATTTTTGCCTCTAAGTGGGGGTGAATGCGGCCAACTGTTTCACAGCGCTTATCAACAGGGTCATCAACAAAACTTTGGAAAGAAACAGGCGCAGTCTCTGTCATTCCATAACAGATTGTCACCTCCCTCATATTCATTTGAGTGTTTACTTTTTTCATTACTTCTACTGGACATAGTGTCCCGGCCATAATCCCTGTCCGCAATGAGGTCATATCACGTGGCGTAACCTCAAGCTCCTGAAGCATTCCAACAAACATTGTGGGAACCCCGTAAAGAGCAGTGCATTTTTCTCTCGCCACGACGTCTAATGTTTGTTTGGAATCAAATGCCTCACCAGGAAAGACCATCGCGGCACCTTTACTTACAGCACCAAGGACAGCCATTACCATGCCAAAACAATGATAAAGAGGAACGGGAATTGCCAAGCGATCGCTATCAGTAAGCTTTATCTTATCTGTTACAAGGTGTGCATTATTAACAATATTGTAATGGGACAAAGTTGCCCCTTTCGGTTGGCCGGTAGTTCCAGAAGTAAATTGTATATTAATCTCATCATCTGGCTTTAGCTCTTGCTCTATTTCAGTGAGCCTTAACTGCTCGGTTGGTCCCCCGAGAGATGCAACGTAGTCGAAAGACCAAAACCTATCAAAGCTTTCAACTTCATCCATCACAATTACGTGCCTAAGGTCTGGTAGTTTTGCGGCTTGCAGTTCACCTCGGCAACAATTTTCCAGTTCTGGAGCTAATTTATGGATCATTTGAAGGTATTCAGAATTTTTGAATTTCTTTGCTAAGACAAGTGCTTTGCAACCAACTTGATTTAAAGAATATTCTAATTCCAAAAGTTGATAAGCAGGGTTAATATTGACAAGTATCACACCGATCCGGGCAGTTGCAAACTGTGTGAGAACCCATTCAAGACGGTTAGGTGACCAAATGCCTAGTCGATCACCTTTATCTAAACCAATAGCTAAAAAACCAAGAGCCAACTCATCCACAGCTTTATCAAAATCACAATAGTTCAATCTATGATTTGGAAAAATTAAGGCGTCCTTCAAACCATGTCTGGAAACAGAATTTTGTAAGAGCTGCGGAACGGTGGAATTAACGAGTGGCGGTTCCGTGGGGCCTATGACATATGAAACATTATCTTTTGGCGTTAAATCATTTTGAGTTACTGCATCATATTGCACATTAAAGTTTTTTCTACGATCTAAGGCACTTTTATTAGGACGTTTCATTATTAGTTCTCCTTAATCAGTATATTTTTAAATGCAGAAAAAATTCTGTTGGCAGACCGTTCATCATTTCACAATATTTTTTCCTTATTAGCAATCTTTTTAACTTTGAAATTTTTAACCTAATTCACTTCAGCAGTCTAATTTACGTTACCAGCTTGAGTTTTAATTGGGTTAGGTAAAATGTCTTGTATTAATAATAAACTAGGGCCGTTCCAAAAAACTTGGAGGAACTAAAACCTTTTTAATTACAAACTTAGTGCGGGAAGAGCAGATAGTTTCTTTAAAACCAGCGTGCCGAAAGCTAACCTTTAGAGTTTTTCAAACGTGAACTAGATTGGTGATCCCGTTATACTGTAGCATAGGAAAGTGAACTGCTTTCTCCATCTAGATGATCTGATTACATTATGATTTTTAGATAGGAAGATGAATTTTGTATTTTTTGCGTAAGCTTGCGTCGAGTTGATAATCAAAGATGGCCGCAGAGCGTTCCGAGAGTATTTCCTCTTTACGCTTGGTTGCCTTCTCTAGTAGATCGGGCTTTCCGAGTTCGACCCACTCTTTGGGCGAGGTGCGGTCGCCCAATGTGGGGTAGACATAATCTGATTGCATACGTTTGAGAGTTTGATCTTCACCAAGATAATGACCGGGTCCGCCCATACAAACCTGCGCAATTTGATCGAGGGCGAGGGTTTCATCAGTGACTTCAATTCCACGTACGCACCTTAAAGCTTGACCGATAATATCATCACTAAGAATTAAACTTTCAAGACAAAACCCAAGAAGGGAAGCATGCATGCCTGCTGCTTCATATACCATGTTGAGGCCTGAGAGCCCCGCCATTACGTTTGAACACATTTGTTCCCAACCTGCTTGCATATCTGGCATTTTGGAGTCAGATGCGCCGCCTGCGGCGCCTCCTGGAAGGTTATAAAATTTGTGCATTTGCGCACAACCTGCGGTGAGGAGGGCTTGTTCGCCAGATCCAACAGACATAGCTCCTGTGCGCAAATCTAGACCAAAGGGCCAAGTGCCAAAGATGGCAGGATGCCCAGGAACAATAGCATTTACATAAACAAGCCCTGCGAGACATTCGGCAGTCGCCTGCGTAATTGCGCCTGCAACAGTTGAGGGGGCTGTGGCTCCCGCCATTCCAGCTGAAAGTAACAACACTGGCATACCACCACGAATACAAGCCTCCATCACCTCACAACTTTCTGTCGCAAACTTCATTGGCGGCACAACAAAGCAGTTGGAGTTAGAAACAAAGGGACGTTCGCGGTATTTTTTCTCTCCACCAGCAATTTCATAGAGCATTTCAAACGCGCCGGGCACAAAAGAGGGTTCGGTGAATGATGTGCCAATGTGCTTGGTAGTCCCTGATGTACAGGCAAAGATTGTATTTAGATCCATTTCATAATTGTTAGGAATATCACGACAGACCATTGGACGTTGCATGAAGTGCACGTTATCCAGTTTATCTACGATGCGTGCGGCATCATGCAAATCTTGGACGGTGCATTCGCGATACTGATTTCCATGAACATCTACAATGTGCACAGCAGCGCCCGCGGTACCATAGTGGACACGGTTACCTGAAAGTATGAGATCATTTTTACCATCACGACTGAACAGTGTAACTTCGCGACAGGCTTTAGACAGCATATCTTCTACCAGTGTGCGAGGGAATCTAATACGACCATCCTCACCTTGGATTGCTCCAGCACCTGTAAGGATTTCTACACCTGATGGAGGTGCATCAGCAAGACCGATAGTTTCGAGTGCATCAAGAGCAGCTATATGTATTTTTTGGACATCAAGATCAGAAAGTGGCTTGTATGTGCCGCCTTCTATGCCTGCCCGAATTGGACGAACATCTTCAGTAAGAGGAGCTGAGCGAAGAGCTTTTCGGGCAGAGCGGCCACCGGAACGGCGAGAAAGGGTTGAAGACATTTTTATACTCTCTTTTATTGAATAAGAGTTCACGGTTTTGACGCAGTAAATTTGTTAAAATTTACATACGGCACCATCAGCCTGCTATTTCAAAACGGTTAGCCACTGATTGGTTTTTATCGTAATCTCCTGCTTTATTGCTTCAAAATTGTTATAGATTGAACTAGTCGAATTGCCTATTTGCGGCAGACTCGTCGCTTTTAGAACTTTTAAGGAATATTTTTTTACCTTAGAGAGCATTTTTTTATTTTAGTTGCATAAATTTGTCGGAGTTTTTTAAGGCTGTACTTATAGGTTCTCTTGATGCCAGTTTTACTCTTCACAACATAAGGGGTTTTAGCCAAAGAAATGATCAAAGTTGATAAATAATGTTTAGTAAAAAAAATAATTTGGATATAATTGAAAAACTCTAATTAAAGGAAGTAGTAACACTAATGCGCATAGGTTTTATTGGACTAGGTGCGATGGGAGCAGCTACAACCTTAAATTTGATCTGTCCCGAGCCTGGAATACACTCAAAATAGGCGCAAGTGATAGTTGGTGCATGCATCATGACGCACCTTCGGTATTTGCTGGCCACTATGACTCGTCTTTTTCGTTAGACCTTTGCCAAAAAGACTAGCGGTTAATAATGGTAGCCTGCGATGACGCTTGAACGACAGCACCAGTCATCCGGCTCGTTTATGATAAATTCGAAGAGGCCCAAGAAAAATATGGTGGCAACAAAAGTGAGCTTCATGTTGTCAAACTAGAAGAGGACGCTGCAGGAGTTTCCCTTCGTCTAGATGGTGATTGGACACCTCATTGGAAAAATAATGTGACTGCCCAAGTAACTCTTTCAAAAGCGTTTACATTGATCCGAGTAAATGAACATTTCTTGACAATATCTAAAGAATTTTTTTCCAAAGATACACTAATAATACTCCAACAAATATCCAAAATATACGTTTAAGCATTTTTATTTATCTTTCTTATAATATTTTTTCTTTAGGTAAAAACTGTGCCTAGATTGGAAATCATGATAATAATTAATATAATATATGCAGATATAATATTTATTGATTCACTGGTGTCAAAGACAGGGTTTCAAGACTTTGATCTCAGCCGTTAGTAAGATTTTTTGACAATGCTCACATAACATTTAAGAAACCTAGTGGCTTTAAAGAGGTAAAATAGTTCACCTCTTTAAAGCCACATTAAACATCAAAAAAAGACATTTAGTTCACTAAGTTCATTTTAGCTGAGTAGAGTAGCACCAGTTTCCATACGAACAATTTTTCCGTCTTTTTTCATGATAACGCCCATAACGGCCTCTTTTGTGTCATCAGGGTAAGACATGAAATCGTGCATTACCAAGATATCATCATTTTCATAAACGCATCGCGATGAGTCTTGAACAAACTTTTCATTAGTCATCATACCTGTAGCCATAGACATCCAGTCACTTTTTGAAAACTCGTTACCTGTTTTGTGAAAAACAAAAACTGCATCTTCGTGAATAAGATTTGCATAAGAGTCAACATCTCTGTCAGCCATACTTTTTTGTAATTTATCATAAAGAGTCATTATTTTTAATCCAATCATATTTTTTGTTAAAATTATATTTTAAAACAGTGACTTAAGCGGTCCTAGTGAAAGCTTCATCACTCATAACGGTAATTGCGGTTGTTTCTAATAAGGCACCAGCGGCGGCTCTTTTGGCTTTTAAGCCTTCATGACCTCCAAATGCTTTCATTGCTTCAGGGGAATCAAAGTCTATTATGACCGTTAATTTGTTGTCATCATCTTTTTCTGTTCCTGCAAAAATGAGTTTAGCTCCAAGAGCATTTAGCTCTGCCTCATTTTCAAAAAACATTTCTTTCCATGGAGCAAGTCCACGAGAAAGGTCTTGGGTAAGTTTAACAAGCATATTTAATCTCCTATATTTTATACTGACCGGTATTTTTAAGATCGAAAGATACATAAATTATATTTATTACATAAAGTAAACCCACAGCTTTGCAACTTTGTTACAATTCAAAAAGTTACCGATTGGATAGTTACATTACATTGTGATCGTTAGGGTAAATCTAAACCTAATAAAATCTAATTTCTTCTTCTATTCTTAGCGGATCTCTGTTACGATTTTAGAATGGAAGAATTTTTAAATCAAATTATCGTGGGTGGGGTGATTGTTGTAATAGCGGTCGTTCTATATTTTTCAAAAGATAATAGCAGTAAAAGTAAGAAGAAGTAGGCTAAAAGCAAATAAAAACCTCAGCACGCTAACAGAATCTTTTATTTAAACTTAAAATGGGCGGATGCTTTGCCGCCAAAATCTTATTAAATTTGGTTTATACGTCCAAAAGCCTTAAAGCGGCTGCAAGAATATCTTCTGATAGTTGATGATCTCCATTTTTGTGTGCTTCTTCCCCTTTGGTTCTTAGCATTTTTGCAGCTTCAATTATAGCCCCATGTTTAGTTATATCTAGTTCTGAAATTGCTTGATTCACATCACCAATTTTCATTGGACACGAATATGAAAATGCAAATGAAGGGAACACTCCTAAAATCAAAATAAGTAGTAAAGTCCTAAGTTTCATGATTTTCTCCTGAGTAAAATTATATGTATTCAATATACAGAAAAAGAATAATTTTAAATAGTGAGCAATTGTCACAGCAAAAAAGTTTTTGAATCTTTATGGCAGGAAACAAAGTTTGTTAAGATAGAGCCATTGTAACGGTTGGGTATCTCAAGTATTGAATTTTTCAAATTCTAATTAGCAATTAATCCCTTAGTCGACAAACGCTTGCATGTACTTTTTAAAAGGAGATATCCGTATGCCACAGGCTAGTCCTCAAGACTTGAAAGATCTACCTCAAACACTAGTTGGACCTTCTGCATGGTTAGGAAAAGATATGGCGGCTAATCCCGATGCTTGGCTATATAGTCTAACAGTGGAAGATATCAAAGATTTAGAAAATGCTGCTCAGTATTTCCTAAGTCTTGGTGTTGATATTGGTGAAATTACTAAAGAAACATTCCCACTAACAACATTTCTAAAGCACATTAATAGTTTGCAAAATAAATTGTTAAAAGGAACTGGCGTAGAAGTCCTACGTGGTCTGCCCATTACAAATTATTCTCAAGATTTTACTGCAACAATCTTTTGTGGGTTAGGGTCACATCTTGGAAGTGCTCGTTCGCAAAACTCTGATGGTCATATTTTAGGGCATGTTCGTGATATCGGTGCAGATCCAAACGACCCTAATAGTCGAATTTATCAAACTTGTGATCGTCAAACATTCCATACAGATAGTGCCGATGTCGTAGGCCTAGTTTGCATCAGAGAAGCCAAAGAAGGTGGACGATCATTATTAGTAAGTGCTGAGTCCATTTATAACCGCATGAAGTTAGAATGCCCTGATTTGTTAGAAAAACTATTTGATCCTATCGCCACAGATCGTCGTGGAGAAATTCCTGAGGGTGCGAAGCCATTTATGGAAATACCTGTTTTAAATTGGAACCAAGGATATCTAACTGTTTTCTATCAAAGACAATATATAGATAGTGCGCAAAGGTTCGAGGGAGCGATGCGACTAACTGCTGAGCATATTGAAGCGCTAGATATGTTTGACTCGTTGGCAAATAATCCTGATCTTTGCTTCGGTATGCAGTTGGAGCCAGGAGATATGCAATTCGTGTATAATCATTCTCAGTTGCATGATCGCACTGGGTTTTTAGATTGGCCAGATCCTAAAGAGCGACGTCATTTAATGCGTTTATGGTTGTCTATGGAGGGTGATCGCCCTTTACCAGATTGTTACAAAGAACGTTATGGCTCGATTGAAGTTGGTAATCGTGGTGGTATCATCACGAAAGAAACTAAATTGCATGCACCATTAGATTAAGGCTAGCCCTACGCATAGTGGAAGCAAAATCTATTGAATAAGTTTCAATGACTTAAATCAAATGTGAAGGCCAGGTCCACAAAAATTTTGTACTTTTTCCTGTTTGTCTAAGAGTTTACTTACTTTGGTTTTTCAAAGGTATAATCGAGTACTGATTTTAAATTTCCAAAAAAATATATGCTTTATATATAGATAAAATTTTATCTATAAACCATATTATTTTCACTTGTAAACTCTACTAACTAAGGAGATCCTGTGGGTTCATAGTGTTAAGTAAGTAACAATAATATTTATTAGTTATTTGTTAATAATCACGTATTAATACCTTTATTTCTGGGAGGAATATTAAAGATGATGAAATTTATATATTTTAAGCTAGTATTAGTGGTTGGCCTGTTAGCTTCGCCCACATTTGCCGCGGAAGAGTATTTAGCCCGAATATCAGGCCATTGGTCACCTACACACCAGAGTGCTATCCACTCACAACTTTTTGCTGACGAAGTAACAAAAAGATCAAATGGAAGATTAAAAGTTGAGTTTTACCCCTCAAAACAACTCTTTGATATTAGGAGTGTAATGGGTGGTGTTACTTCAGGAGCCGTGGAAATGGGCGGTATAGTAGGAGTTGTAAGTTTTCCAAAAATTAATAAAAACTTTAGTGTTGCATCGTTTCCAGGGTTGTTTGGGTCTTACGATGAGCAAAGACGGTTTTTCTTAGAAGATAAGACAGGTAGTGAAATATGGAATAATATTACTAAAAAAAGTAATACAAAACTCATTATGTATAATCCGGTTGGTCCGATTATGACCTTTAGTGGTGCACGAGAGTTAACGGGGATAGACGTAATGAAGGGTCTTAAAGCAAGAGCGCTTTTAGGAAGTGAAAGGCCAATGTGGAAAGCAATGGAAGCGTCTATTGTCTCTTTGAAAACAGGTGAGGTTTATACAGCGTTACAAACTGGGATGATTGACACAATCAATACTCCTCCGGGAAGCGTTGAGGCTTACAGCTGGTGGGAACATCTTAAGTATGCTCAAAAACCGTACCAGTATTATGCTGATGCATATATTATGGCAAATGCAACTTGGTTTGATAGCTTGCCAAAAGATCTTCAAGATCTTCTTATGACTGTTGGTGCAGAGATAGGTAAGAAGGCAACAGATACAATCTTTGACGCTGGTGAAAATTCTCTTAAGAAATTCCAAGCAATGGGTGGGATTGTCACGACACTAAGTGGTGCAGAGAAAGCTAAGTTCGATAAACTGATGAACGAGGTTGTTTTACCAGACATGGCGGATCAGTTCGATGCAAGCGCTTTGAAAGCGGCACAAGCTTTTGTAGCTAGTCAGTAAGATATAACAAATGGCTCCTCATAGATTGAGGGGCCATTTTTATAAACATGATTAATTTTTTTTTAAAGCCTTTAGAGAAATTTAACAAAATTGTCTCCCAATGTGTTTTTGCTTTAGCGACAACTCTTATTGGATTGATTGTTCTTGCGCTGACGATGAGTGCGGTGACAAGATATGTTTCAGGTAATGGCTATGACTGGTTTATTGAGTTACCTCCAGCTATGGTTACCTGGTTAGTCTTTCCTCTGCTAGGTCCTTTATTTAAGTCTGGGCAACATATATCTGTAGATTTTGTAACCGTTTTTCTAAATAAGGCACAGGTATCCTTTCTAAAATTTTTAACTCATATTACAGCTTTCATAGCAGCCATAATTTTCACTCAGGCTGGGATAGAAGCTACCCAATTATTCATACAACTAGGTGAAACGATGGAATTAGAAATAGAGATTCCGGTTTGGTGGATTTATTTGGCGTTCCCTGTTGGTTTTATTATTTTGGGCTTAATCTCGTTGGAATTAATACTGTTGGATATTAAAACATTTTTTTCAAAAAGTTTTGGGAACCTTTAAAATATGTATATATTTTCTTTAGCCTTATCGACTTTTTTTCTAGCCATATCTTTACCAATATTCTTAGTTTTTGCTATTGGTAGTTCTGTTGCAGCGATTTGGGGACTTAATTTACCGTGGTCTACTCTTATACAAATCTCATTTCAAGCGTTAGCAAAGCATGTATTGATTGCGGTCCCCTTATTTATTTTTGCTGGAATGGCAATGTTACGCGGTGGTGCAGCATCAAGGTTGGTATCGTTTGCAACGGCTTTGGTAGGCCATTGGCCTGGTGGCCTGGGAATAGCAATGGTTATAGCAATGGGTTTCTTTGCTGCATTTTGTGGATCTATCCTGGCAGCTATAACTGCAGTTGGCACAATTATGATGCCAAAAATGATCGAGCAAGGCTATCCTAAGCCTTTTGTTGTTGTGCTAGCAGCATCTGCTGCACTTTTGGAAGCACTTATCCCTCCTTCAAATGCAGCAATACTATTTAGTGCATTGACTAATGTTCCAGTGTCTCAAACTTTTGCTGCTGGTATTGTGCCAGGTCTTATTCTCTTGGTATTAATGATTGTTCTAGTTCTCATAAAATGTAGAAATATTAAGAGCCCAGAAAGGGTCTCTAATTATGGTAAGTTAACTGCTGGTATAAAAGCACTCCCAGCTTTGTTTACACCTATTATTATCCTTGGGGGTATATATGCAGGGCTCCTCACCCCTGCGGAGTCAGCGGCCGTTGCCGGGGTGTGGGCAATCATTATGGGAGCGGTTATCTATAGAGAGCTAACGATAAGCTCTTTAATTCTATGCCTTAGAGAAACAGCTTCAATTACTGCAGTTATTTTCTCTATTATAGCTACAGCAACGTTCTTGAGTGTAGTCTTGACTTACACACAAGTTCCACAAAAATTAATTTTATATTTTACCGAGATGGGAGCTGGGATTTGGTTTTTTTGGTTATCTCTGGCCATAATATGTCTTATTTTAGGAACGTTTATTGAAATTGTACCAGTGTTTTATTTAACAGTTCCAATTTTTGCTGCACTTATAATTTCGTTAAACCAAAGCTTATTGCATCTATATGTTGTTTTTGTTGCATTTGCAGGTATTGGGATGATCACACCACCCGTATGTGTTGGTATTTACACTTCAGCGGGTGTGATAAAAGAAAATCCAGGAAATGCTTTTAAAGAGGTGCCATTGTTCGTCTTTGTAGGAATAATATATGGAATATTAATGATTATATTCCCGGCAGCATCAACATGGTTGCCAAATGTATTACGATGAACTTATTTAAGAATTTCTATTTAAGAGAGCTCAATTTGACCTGTTTGTTGCTCTGACTGTTTCAAGGCTTTTAGGAGAGGCATATGCACAAAAATATCTTAACTGGAGAATGGAAAGTATCAGATTTAAATATAAAAAAAGACTGGATCTTCGAGCTTCAAGAAAATGATCAAAAGGAGCTTATAGATGCAACCAATCAAGCTATTAAATCAAAAAAAGAATTATTCGATCTTAAAGCTTCTGATTTCCCATTAAATAAGTTCAAAAAGAAAATAGACTTAGCAAAGCATCAACTCGGAAAAGGTTTAGGTTTCGCTATATTGCGAAACTTACCAATTAAAAACTTTAGTGATAATGATGTGAAAATAATGTTTTGGGGTATTGGACAGTATTTTGGGTTTCCTGAACCTCAAGATAAAGCGGGTTCACTACTCCACGTGGTTACTGATACAGGCGCCACAGTAAAAAATTCAGACAACATTAGAGGCTTTCAAACCAATCAAGAACTACAGTTTCATACTGACGGAGGCGATGCCTTTGGGCTTCTATGCGTTCGGCCTGCAAAAAAAGGAGGCCTTTCAAAACTTGTGTCTTCTGTAGCTATCTTCAAAGAGATAGAAAGGTTACGTCCAGATTTGGCGCATGAATTACAAGAAAATTTTCATTTTGATACTCGCGCCCAAAATCCTAATGAAAACAAATCCCAAAATGTTCCAGTATTCATAAAACATGACGGTTTGGTTTCGGCCCTATACAAAAGACAATATATTGAAACAGCGCAACGGTTTTCGGATATCCCTAAGTTGACGACAAAACAGATCGAGGCACTTGATATGGTTGATAGTCTTTGCAACGATGCAGAGTTCTGCTTTGATATCAAATTAAAACCCGGGGATATGGAAATTGCAAATAATGCTACTACCTTTCATTCACGTGAAAACTACCAGGACTACGACGATATTAATAAAAGACGTTGTATGCTAAGGCTATGGCTTTCGCTTTATGATGGTCGTCCACTTCCAGATGCATATGAGGATACACGAGAATGGGCTGCAACGTTCCAACGTCGAAAAGAGATTAAGAATTTCATCAAACCTATTTAATTAAAAAAACAAAAAGTGTTTTAAAGGATTGGTCACTCTCAAAAAAAAAGAGGTTGTTAATTATGTTGAGTGATCCAGTAGAACCAAAAAATGCTATATGATCAATCACTGCTGCACTTACTAATTGTCCAACCAGAACAAAAACCCAAAAGCAATTTTTCATAACTTTTTTATGTTTTACTTCTTATAATCAAAATTATAGACACCAAAGAAAAAGGAATTAAAAATGATTGAGAACTTTAATAACATATACTTATTTTTACTTTTTATTTTTGCCTGTATTTTTACTCCGGGCTTTTATGCCGCCGCGCAACTTTGGGAGTCTAAAAAGGTATTGGAAAGGTATGGAATTGACGAGTCTGCGACATTAATTGCCAGATTTGCTGCATGTTGGCCCACGGCAGAAGCTTTGGTGGCTTTGTTAATACTTTTTATAGGTCCCCAAGGTAACTGGGCATTTTTCACGTTTGGTGTTATTGTTTTTGGTGCCAGCACAATTTACAATACTTTGTCATATTTCAATATAGCTTTAACTCTGGGACGCGGTAAATATAAAGTTTTACCTGAGGCAATGTATGCCTCAATATTTAAGTTGGCTGTATATTTAATATTATTAATTTCTTTATCTGATCAGTTATTTTTGTAACTACGTTAATTTTTTTAAATATGAATATTTTATAGAATAGGGATTCAGTAATGAATGGTGCTTTTAATGGTTTTGGCATTCCTCAAGATTTAAAAACAGAGGACTCCACAATAAAGAATGATCCATACTTATTAAAACTAAGGGAGATCTTATCACAAGAAAATATTATGAATGAATATACTCAGGAAAGAACTTCAAGCCTTCAGCAAGAACTCTTATATCCGTATCTCAATTTTTTCTTAAGAAACGATAAAAATGATTACTATAAAAAATTATTTTTTTCACGAGGTTTAACTGAAGATGAAAATGGTTCACTAAAAGAGGGTCTTGTTTTATCAGATTTGATTAAATTAAGGATTCACTCTGATGATTTACGCGGAGACGGTCAAGAAATAAGACGGATTGAGCATTTCCCTGATAAAAGCTACGGGATGAATTTTATGTCCAGTGGTACTACCAAGGGTACTAATGGTCCTGTGAATTTATATAGATCAAATATTTCTCTTGACCTGTCGAGAAAGACTAATGGAAACCTAATTGATTGGTCACTTGGAAAGAAGATAGATGGTGGTGAGTGTTTGTTCCATATGGCACCAGAGATGACTAATTTCCTCGCCTTTGCAGCAATCGGCTCTGACTTTTTACGTGACAGGGGTCTAAAAGTAGGTTTTGGAGCAAAAATTAAAAATGGCCCCAAGGACTCTACAATATGGCAACGCATTGGTCCAAATATCAAAGAAATGAGAAAGTTCTTTAAGAGTAAAAACCATACAAAATACTTTATTGCCAGTGGAGTTGGTCTATATAAAATGTTTATGGAACCTAAAGGTATTAAGGGTCTCATGATGAAATTATCTTTAGGGGCTCCACCTGTATATTTAGGCAAGCACGGTGTCTTAATGATTGGTGGTGGACTAAAACGTTTACCCCGTGAAATTACCTCATTAAGCCAAGTTGTAAAATCAACAAGCGATAAAATATATCTTGAAAAAAATGGTAAAAGTACTCCAGCACCTGTTATTGACATGCTTGGTCTTACTGAGTCTGGCAATGTTTTTATAGGCTTACCTAATGATCCAAACTCAGAGGAATCATGGGCAAAGTATCCACACCCTTTATCATATACGGCTTTATTAAATTCACCAAATGACCTTACACCGGTAAAAAATCCGAAAGCCGGTAAAGAATATCTATTATTTTATGTTAATTTTGCTACCCTTGATTATATAGAGGCTATTATCCCAGGAGATTTTGTTCTTCCTGCAAATGACACACCAACAATAAAAACTATTATGGGAGAACGTAACATTTCTCAAAGAGGTTTCATATACTCTCGTAGAGCGGAGGTAGATGAGGGTTTCAAAATACGAGAAGGTTGTGGATGATAAGATTTTTATCAAAAGGAAAGAAAAATAAAAAAGTATGTTTGAATGAGACGTTTCCATGGTTAAATTCTATAGAAAAAAATAAGCTAGAACAAAAGAAAGAGAAGTTTTCTTCTAGATTAAAAGATTTTAAGAAATCAGATAATTATGTAAAAACTGATTCATGGAAAGATCTACTAATTGAATTTAAGGCTGGCCTGTTAGAGGCTGGTTATCCTAAATATGCCGCTGATTTAGAGCTAGAGTTACTGGCTGAGTTATTTAACCCTGATACAATAAATAGTATCTTTTCAAATCCAAGTAATAGCTTTTATAAATCGATAGAGAATGATGTTTTTGTCGATGAACAGAAATTTTCGGTTAATTATAGGTTTATGAGGTCACCGAAAGGTTTGGTCTTCATTGTTGGAAGCTCAAACACTATATTGCCAGTAATATTAGCGATTATGTTATCTTATCTTTGTGGTAATATAACTGTGGTTCAGCTTTCCAACCTCCATCAGAAAATTATCCCAAATTTTTTTAATAGATTACCACATTTTAAGAAGAATTGTATATATTTCACGAATTTAAACCAAGGTGTTGACAACGATCGAGATCAACTTACTGACCTAATATCAACAGTCGACTGGGATATAATAAATGTTTGGGGCGGTGAGGAAGCAAACGATTTTTATTATTCAACTTCACGTAACAATAAATATAGACCTAAAGTCTTAACCATGGAGCCCCTGACTGGCGTAACACTGATACAAGCAAAATATCTCAAGGAAAACCGAGGGGTACTAGCAAAAGACCTTGCTGAAGCGATTACTATAATGGGGCAACAACTTTGCAGTTCCCCCACTGAGGGGTACATAATTGGAGATATAGAAGAACCTTTAAGGAGAGAATTTTTTTTAGAGCTAATTAAACAGATTGAAGAAAATTATCAATTTCATAATACGGCAGAAGCAAATGCCATCAAATTAGATAGAGCCTTAACTAAAGCTAACGATTCTGGGTCGAGGGTTTATACATCACAAAAATATGGGAGCCTTATCTCAATTATTAACAGTGATGATCAGTCATTTTTTATAAAAACAGATTTAGATATTAACCTATCAATACACAATCGAAATAACTTTTTAGAATTAATAAATATTAATTCGTTTGAAAATGCATACGAAACTGTCTCACAAATAAGTGATAAAGTAACACATGATCAGATAAAAAAAATCCAAACAATCTTGGTTTTTGGGGATAAAGATTTTTGGACCGAGGCTATTAACTTAGCAAAAGTTGTTGGTGCTTACCGAGTTATAGATCTTAACTATGTCTTAAAACGTCACCCTTTTGAGCCCTTAGACGGGATTCATTTAATAGAAGAGTTTACATATCCAATTGCTATTCTAGATTAAAATACTTTTATGTTAATATAAAAAATTTTTAGTTTGATACTGCTTACTTTTTTTTGTATTGGATAAGGTGGAATATGCTGAAAAAGATAATTTTAGGAGTTAAAAATGACCACACAATTAAACCCAACCGATTTGGTTGGAATGAGTTTTTGGATTATTTCCGCTGCCATGGTTGCCGCAACCTTCTTCTTTTGGGTTGAGAGAGATCGTGCTGTTGGAAAATGGAAAACATCGTTAAGTGTTGCGGCTATGGTAACAGGTATTGCTGCGATTCATTATTTTTATATGAGAGGAGTATGGGCCGAGACTGGAGCTTCGCCACTTGTATATCGTTATGTAGACTGGCTATTAACAGTGCCTCTTCAAATAATTGAATTCTACTTGATTCTAGCAGCCATTGCTGTTGTTGGAGCAGCGTTATTCTGGAGGTTGATGATTGCTTCAGTAGTAATGCTTGTTGCTGGTTATCTGGGCGAAATTGATGCAGTAAACGTATGGGGAGCTTTCATAGTCGGTATGGCCGCATGGATTTACATAATTTATGAGATCTTTGTAGGTGAAGCTAGCAAGATAAGTGCTGAAAACGGTACGGCTGCAAGTAAGACTGCGTTTAATGCTTTAAGAATTATTGTTACAGTTGGCTGGGCAATATATCCTCTTGGATACGTATTAGGTTACGGTGGTGCAGGTAGTCCTGATGCACTTAACATAATATATAACCTAGCAGATTTTGTTAACAAAATTGCATTTGGTGTAGTAATATGGGCCGCAGCAACGTCTAGCTCGGCTACGGAAACTGCCTAAATCTATAAGTAAAGTTAAACTTTTAAAATGTAACGGCGGTCTATAATGATCGCCGTTACATATTTTAAAAGTCATTTATAATAATACTAGCGTCAGTTTAGTCATGCATTATAATTTTAATATATTGAGTAGAGTTTAGAAAACTATCTGTTTTCGAGGAAATGGTAAGCCTCTAGGATAGTAGCGACTAATCCATCAAAAAAATCTGGGACAGTCACGTCAACCAGGCTAGTGCCTTGGTATGTATTATCGGTGCTGTTCCCCTCACTTGATTTTAAAGTAAAAAGACAGTTTGGAGAATTTAGTAACTCCCGATAGCTTTTACCTTTACCATGCTTTAGCACATTTATCGCTAGATAATATTGGTGAACTCTGTCTGCAAGATTAGTTTTTTGGGACTCTAATAGTAATGATTTCAACTTCCGTGGAAATGGGCCGCGTCTAAAGTGGTTTTGCATTCGCACCTCAAAAATAGAGAGTGTATCGACAGCTACTGACTCAAGCTTTTTAGTCATTGTTTGAAGTTTTTGAATTTGAGTGTCTGAGCTATTCTGTTTCTCCATAAGTTCCAGTATTTTTAAAATACTAACTTCCAATGTCTTTGCATCTTTTTTTGCGGCCATAATAAACTCGAGTACGCTTTGCGAATTTTCCATCATAAATCCTCTTAATTTACCATATTCTCTAACGTCATCAGACTAGGAATAATAGTGACACAAATTTCTAAACGACAGGCATAACTCTCATATCTATAACTTATTTTTAAATACTGTTCTATTCAGGCCTTATAAGCCTCCAACAGATAGAGCTACATTCTGATAGAAGTAGTCTGGTCCCTTAATTACTTTTCAAATCAATCACATTGACGAAGTGATCCAATTAGCATTACAAATTTAAAGACTAGCCTTTTAAAGTCATATTTTTTAATTTGACTATTTAAGCATTTATTTAAAATTTAGACAGGGAAATCAAATGTACGACTTCTATTCAGACACAAAAACAAAGCCATCAAAAGAAATGCTTGAGTATGCTTTAGGACGTACTTTCGGTGACGAACAAAAAGATGAAGACCCAACAACTCTTGAGTTATGTGAACGAGTTGCGAGTCTTCTTGGAAAAGAGAGTGCTGTTTTTCTACCATCTGGTACCATGTGTAATGAAATCGCCATATCTGTGCAGACATCGCCTGGTGATGAAATCCTATGTGATCGCACTTGCCATATCATTAATTTCGAAGGTGGGGCACCAGCAGCTATGAGTGGAGTTATGATACACCCTCTTGATGGAAAGTATGGTCAGTTTACTAAGGAAGATGTCTCGCAGGCTCTGCGTCCAAAATCTCGCCACATGCCAATATCCCGGATGCTTTGCGCCGAACAAACTGTCAATCTTGGGGGTGGAGGGGTCTGGCCAGTAGAGAAGTTAGATTCAGTTGCTCAAGTGGCAAAGAAATCAGGTCTCTCAACACATTTAGATGGTGCACGCTTGTTAAATGCATGTGCAAAAACTGGAATTTCTGCAGCGAGGTATTCACATGAATATGATAGTTGTTGGATAGATTTTACCAAAGGTTTAGGAGCGCCAGTAGGCGCAGTTCTCGCTGGTAGTACAGACTTTATTGAAGCTGCTTGGCGTGTAAAACAACGTATAGGTGGGGCAATGCGGCAATCTGGTGTGATTGCTTCTTTTTGCCTTTATGCCCTTGAAAAAAATGTTGAACGTTTGGCCGATGACCATGCTCTCGCTACTAAAATTTCTAGTTCTCTTGAACATCTTCCTGGAATAGTGAATGTGCTTCCTGTTGAAACCAATATCATTATTGCAGATTTGGCTGAAAATGCACCCTCGGCTGCCCAATTGGTAAGTAAGTTAAGTGAAGAGTCTATTCATATTGGAGCATTTGGAGAGAAACGTATCCGGATCGTCACTCACCTTGACGTTAATCCAAAAGCTGCGGAGTGTCTAATTGAGGCATTAAGTAATAACTTAGGTAGCATTCTCAGCTAATTATGAGTTTTATAAAAAATGCTTAATCAAGGGAGGTTACTGAAATATCTGGTCTTATTATCTATGACACCTCTTTTATTAAAAAGTTAGACAACAAATGATATAATTCAAACAAAGTTCAAGTTTCTAACTTTGTTTAACGGTTTGATATAAAGTTTGGTCATTTCGAAAAGTTGAAGTTTAAGGCCCATTGGTTGGTAATTCATACACCTAGGTCGATACTACTCTGTTCGTCCTTGACCATGCTAGGTAAAACAGAGACCGTATATAAGATAGAACCCTACTTTGGGAATGCTAAAAAAGACGGGCCATAAGAATGACAATCACCCCAATCGAGCTGTTATTTTATGCAGGTGGACTTTTCATTTTGTTCCTCACCCCTGGTCCTGTTTGGGTTGCGCTTTTGGCGCGAGCGATGTCAGGGGGATTTCATTCAGCCTGGCCACTGGCTTTAGGTGTAGTGGTAGGAGATATTATATGGCCATTAATCGCCATATTAAGTTTAACGTGGATCGTTGATCAGGCCAGCTGGTTTATGGAGTTTTTTAGGTGGGTTGCGGTAGTGATGTTTATCGCTATGGGCGTTCTTATGATCTGGCATGCCGATAGAGAGTTATCGGAAAACTCTAGTCTGACTCGCCCAGGAATGTGGTCTGGGTTCATCGTAGGAGTGGTGGTGATAATGTCTAACCCCAAGGCTGTTCTATTCTACATGGGTATGCTTCCAGGATTTTTTGATCTGACACGGGTAACATGGCCTGACATTGTAGTGATTTGTATAGTTGGCTTTCTTGTTCCGCTTTTAGGGAATCTCGCGTTAGCTTTTTTTGTGGATCGAGTAAGATCGTTGCTTAAGGCACCTGGTACGATACGCCGAATAAATTTATTCTCAGGATGGTTGCTAATCGGAGTAGGTCTCTTAATTAGCGTTAATTAAATTTTTCTTCAAAAAACTCATTCTTTTCGATTATTAAATCACTAGATTATGTCGATCTTACGTTCACATTTATTAATGGTAGTTATAATGAAATACTTGGGAGTGTGATATGGTTGTTGGATTAATTAGTGTTACCTTTTTTTTAATTTTTATTTTTGCAATAACAACTATTAGAGCAAACAGATTAAAAAGTATGAGGAAAACTGAAAAGACAGTAGGGCGATGGGAGCGTATAGAAAGCAAAGTTTATTTTGTAATTTTCATAGTAGCTATTTTATTCATTATATTTAGAGTTGTTTTTTATTAACATAAACCAAATAGCCAACTTAATTTTCTTTTTTTTTATAAACCCATCCCTCCGTAGTAAGTAGTTCTAAAGAATGATATATTTTTTTTAAGGAGTATAAAAATGACTGATCACAATTATGAATCTGGCCGCCTTAACTTACCGTTCGTTGGTATTTCCACATTTGCAAAAAAAACTTATCAAGGTGATTGGGATAACATTGAAGCCGATGTAGCCATTTTGGGTGCCCCTTACGACTTTGGGACTCAATTCAGAGCGGGTGCAAGGTTTGGACCGCGAGGAGTAAGAGAAGCCTCAACTCTTTTTTCATTTGGGCACGGCGGTGCTTATGATCACGAAGATGATGCAACCTACTTAGATGAGGATGTAAGGATAGTAGATATTGGTGATGCTGATATTATTCATACTGATACAGAACAGTCACATAAGAATATTCAATATGGCGTAAAAAGAATACTCGACTCTAAAGCTCTTCCCGTTGTTATTGGCGGGGATCATTCTGTTAATATACCAATTATAAATGCATTTAGTGATGAAGCTCCTTTTCATATCATTCAGATAGATGCACATTTAGATTTTGTCGACATTCGGCATGGTGTCAAATACGGCCACGGTAACCCAATGAGAAGAGCGCTAGAGAAACCTTATGTGACTGGGTTGACACAAATTGGGATTAGAAATGTTTCATCAACAGCGAGAGAAGGCTACGTCGATGCACGAACAATGGGATCCGATATTATCTCTGTTAGACAGCAAAGAAAGCTAGGTGCAATAAAAACAATTGAGCGAATTTCTGATAGTAAAAAAGTATATGTAACAATAGATATAGATGCTTTTTGTCCATCAATCGCACCTGGCACAGGAACACCAAGTCATGGAGGTTTTTTGTATTACGAAGTTTTAGAGATGCTTCAAGAAATAAGTAAAAAACATGAAGTAGTAGGAATTGATCTGGTGGAAGTGGCACCAGACTACGATCAAAGTGGATCTACATCGATTCTGGCAGCTCAATTATTAATGAATTTTATTGGTTTTATTTTTCATAATAAATAATAAATTTACTTTGAAATTATAAAATAGGAAGTTAATTCTAAAGAAACAAACTTTTAGATTTATATGAGTAGGAATAGTTTGATGAATAGGTTGCTAGGAAAGCGAGTTTTAATAACAGCTGCTGGGCAAGGGATGGGACGCGCAGCTGCTCTGGCTATGGCAGCTGAAGGTGCTAAGGTTTTTGCAACCGACATAAATGTAACTGGATTGGAGACCTTGTCTCAGGAAAATAACGAAATTGAAACTTTTCAATTAGACGTTTTGGATCCAGTTGCAATTGCCAACGCTCCCAAAAAGACGGGAGCTTTGACTACGTTGTTTAACTGTGCCGGGTTTGTACACAATGGAACCATCATGGATATGTCTGAAGATGACTGGGACTTTTCTTTTACATTAAATGTTAGATCGCAATTCCGTCTAATTCAAGCCTATTTGCCGGGTATGCTGTCAAAAAAAGAGGGGTCTATTATTAATATGGCTTCAGTAGCGTCATCTATAAAGGGAGCACCGAACCGATGTCTTTATGGGTCTACAAAGGCCGCCATTCTTGGACTAACGCGCGCTGTAGCTGCGGATTATGTGAGTGAAGGTATAAGATGCAATGCGCTTTGCCCAGGTACAATCATGACACCTTCGCTAGAGGAGCGAATGCGTGCAACTGGAGATTATGAAAACGCACAGTTAGAATTTTTGGCGCGTCAGCCAATTGGTAGGTTTGCAACATCGGATGAAGTTACTGGTATTCTTATTCACCTTGCAAGTGACGAGTCAAAGTTTACGACTGGTACCTTTCAGATCGTTGATGGTGGATGGAGCCTTTAGACAAAAGAAAAAACCTTTACCGCCAAGGTTGATGAATTCTTCGCTACACCCCAATGAGTGACTTATTAACTGATATTCAGAGAATGATCTTTCGCATAAATCTGGATAATTGGTTAAAAAGATATTATGTGTCACAATTATACGATCCCATCACTTAGTAAGCTAGGGTAAAATTGGATAATAAAAACAAAATTGGTTTCATTGGGGCCGGCATCATGGGCCAAGGTATGGTCCAAAACCTACTTGAGGCTGGCCATGAAGTTAATGTCATTGCGCATAGAAATCGACGACCTATCGATGAGCTTGTAGCATTGGGCGCAAAGGAAATGATGTCCCTTTTTGATATGGCAAGTTGTTGTAACATATTCATTCTATGTCTACCAAGTTCACAAGCTGTAATGTCAGTTTGTAATGTCTTATTTTCCAGAGCACTACCAAAGACCTTAATAATTGACTGTACGACTAATGAACTAATTACCGTAAAAGAGTTGGCTAGACAGGCAAAAGCAGCAAGATTACGATATGTTGAGGCACCCCTTACGGGTGGTCAACAACAATCTAGAGAAGCTATGTTGGGAGCTATAGTGGGGTGTGATGTAGAAGATTTTGTAATGGTTAGTAATATTCTTAAGCCATGCTGCGCGCATATTGAGCGACTTGGAGAGCTAGGGATGGGGGCAACGACAAAACTCATATCCAACTTTTTAGCACTTGGTACTGCAACTCTAGTCGTTGAGGCGATGAAGGCAGCAAATAACCTTGGGGTTGACTGGAAGAAATTTTATAAACTCGCATCCCAAGGGTCTGGACATTCAATGAGCCTTGATAGGATAGCCCCTAAAGCAATCTCAGGCTCGCATGACGGTTATGTCTTCACAATTGCTAACACAGTTAAAGATATGGAGTATATCTCAGATCTTCTAAAAGACCAGCCTGATGCTGCTGCCATTACAGAGGTATTTTTAAGAATTTATAAAAATGCCGTAAATGATGGCATGCGAGATGAGCTCTTAAGCTCCCGGCTTGAAATTGGCAGTTGATCTGTTCTGTGCTTATTGTGTGATTCTTATCCTGTGACGAGAGCTCGTGCGATCTGCACATTTGAAAGAAGTCTGTTTAAACTGCGAGTTGCCAGCCCTTGGCGTAATCGCAATGCATCTGCACTTCTAGTTTCCCCTGCAAGATTACGGATTGCCTCGAGGCTAGGCCATTTTGGTAATGGCAGCGCTGGGTCATGACTGTGTTGGTCACCATAGGTGTAATCCAAAGGTACAAGCTGTCGAGATACTAGCATAAGAGTCCGGTCTCGTTTTAAGTAGGCCTCAGGGCTTTCGAGCTGCTGTTCTTGGAAACTCACCATTTCTTTGTACAATCCTTCAACTTCAGTATGCAGAGCACTCAATGAGAGATCACACTCTGATGACAATTGGATTTCAGCTATATTAGAAAGTAAATCTGCTACTTGTGCTGCAATGTTTAGTGGCAGGTACAGATCTGAAACGAGATGGGCCAATGCATGTGCATAAATTTGCGTATCACGCAAAAGGAATGCTGGGTTAATACGTTCAATTTTGTCATAAGGAGTGTGCCACCACCATCCTAAAGCATTACGCACTCCAACAGTTTCAGTAGGTTGACAGCTTAGGATACCAAACAGTGAGGGGATGCCAATTCCCCAAAAAGACTGGTCTGAATTACGTGCCATGCGATTGCCGTCATAATCTTGTCCTGAATGTTTCTTAATTACTTCTTGAGCAAATTCTGATAATTCAGTAGCGGCTGGTGCCGTACTGAGAAGGGTGTTTCCCTCGCCACCTGTTGAATCTACGTTTACGTGCACTGCACAGTCGCGTTCCAACTCATGCCAATATTGATCAGCAAACCACGTTGATCCCGAATACCTTCCCTGCGAGTGCCCAGACCAGAAACACAAACGCAAATGACGCTTCATGGCATTTCGATTTTTTGCCATACAGCGAGTCACTTCCATCATTGTCGCATTAGCACTACCATTATCCATCACACCCTCATACCAAGTATCATGGTGCCCAGAAAATAGTATGTAAGGTGCATCTTTAAGAGCATTTTTTGCTTCGAGATCAGCAATTAAAATTGGAGTCTTTCGCCACCCTGTGTCGACCTTGGCGTGGATGGTAGCTGGTAGGGCAGGTGTTATTGTTAGTTGCTCTCGTATTATTTTGCCGTCTTCATCTGATATAGTCACAGCAGATGAAGTTGGAAGGTTTTTTACTGTCTCAGAATCAGGGTTTCCCCAAACTGGAGAAAGACACATTTCATGAAGGTACTCATGTGGGCTAATGTGAATTTGTCCTACTGCGCCTGCGTGCCGACAACGTTTTGCCATTTCTGGGGTCGCCATGCCGTCAATTAGAACAATCTGATCGCGTACATCTGTAGCATCAAAGGTTTCTTGAGATGCTGAGCCGAGGTCAATAATTTTGCGTGTCAGACCAGCTTCAGATGTGGGTAAGGCCATTGAGTGAGTAATTGCCTTAAATCGTTTTCCATTAAAATCTAAGTGAGCTGCTTCTGGCAGACTTATGAAGGCATCGTGATAGAGTAAGGTCGTTTTTAAACCGTAGCTATTTAGAACACCGCGTATATAGTTTAAGCTTTGTGCTTCCTCTGTAGTCCCGGCCAGTTTTTTCCAGCGAGAAAATTCTTGCAGATGCTCCATCATCTGGTCTGTTGAAATCTCTGAGATCAAATTGTTCAAAAACTTTGTATTAACTTTCATTCTAAGGCTCCATTTAAAGTTGCAATTTGCAAGTTGAAAAATAGAAAATTATCTAACAAATGTTCATTTAATAAAAATTATAATCAATATAGTAGGACCGATCGGTAATGAATTGAACTCTTCTCTTTTTTTTACCAAACGAACTCTTCATTGTAGTTTTACCTTTCACAAGTTATTTATAAATTTACTTTGTAGCAATAGGTATTGTTATTAGATTCTTTAAGAGGCTCTGCTTCTGACATAGATCTAAAGCAATAAAGACTTAACTTAATGATGTTGTAAAAAGTGATTATGGGAAAGAGACTAAAGCCAGGTTTGTTTGTTGCAATAAGGAAATTAGTTGTCAAAGTAGTTGCAATATGTGTACTGATACGGTGCAAAAAATATTCTAGTTGAACTTTGACATACTTTGAAAATTATAAAATCTTGAGCCTTTCTTTCTACAACCTGGAATTCACTATATGACCATCACACACCTTATTACTCATTCTGGTGGCTTTCATGCAGACGAGTTGTTGTCTTCTGCAGTACTCACGCGGTTATTTCCTGCAGCACAGTTGCTACGCAGTCGTGATCAGTTATGGCTCACTCCGGGATCTGATAAAATTATTTATGATGTAGGGGGAGTGTACGATGTTGAGGCACAGGTTTTCGATCACCATCAGCGTCCTGGCCCACTTCGTAAAGATGGTCACCCGTTTAGCTCTTTCGGTCTTATTTGGGCCCACTACGGACAAGATTATTTAGCAGCAATTAGTATTCCTGATGAGGACATCGAGGCCATCCACGCCAAGTTTGATACAGAATTTGTAATGCCTATTGATCTACTCGACAACGGAGCGATTGAACCATCTGTGGCGGGGCCACTTGCGAACTTGACTTTGCCAGCTCTCTTAGAAAGCTTGAAGCCAGTATTTGATGACACGTCATCAAGTGCTAATGACGATGCATTTTTTGTAGCGTTACCCATCGTACGTCATTTTATTGAGGCGATACTCAGTGGTTTTGCGGCGGAAGCACGCGCCCTGGGGATTGTGAAAGAGGCAATTGATAAAGTTGGTACATCACAAATACTCGAGCTTCCGACAGGTATGCCCTATAGCTCTATTCTTGATGACGTGAGGGCTGACCATATACTGTTTGTTATTCATCCACGTGGAAATGATTGGACACTTAATGGTATTAAACTGTCAAAGTATACTTTCGATCAACGTGCCGATTTACCAGCTTCTTGGGCTGGTTTGACAGATAGTGCACTCGAAGTTGTAACTGGTGTCAAAGGTGCAAAATTTTGTCATAATGCTCGTTTTATTGCTGTTGCAAGCACACGTGAGGCAATTTTAGAAATGGCTCATAAAGCAGTTCAAGTCGTTCAATAATAAAAGTTAATTTAACACATTAATTCTTAATAACACTGCGTACGCGTATAATTATTTTTTGGGCATTACGGTGAGTTATGAAAGACGATTGCGAACTTGACAAGATCAAATGCTACTGCCACTGAGGCTTTCTCTCGCTTACTATAGTTCAGCATTTTATAAAGGATATTTGGTATATGGAAAACCTACGTGGTATTACTTTTATGCTTCTTGCGATGGGAGGATTTGCAATTGAAGATGGACTTATTAAAAGTTTAACTAAAGATATTCCTGTATCACAAATCCTTATTTTACTTGGCACTGGTGGAGTCATTATGTTTGCTAGTCTTGCCTTTTTAAAGGGCGAAAGCTTTTACTCGCCACAAATGCACAGCAAAGCATTTGTAGTTCGTTTTGTGTCTGATATTTTGTCACCCTTATTTTTTCTTCCAGCGATCGCGTTGATACCACTTTCCACAGCGTCCTCCATATTACAGGCTATCCCAATTTTAGTTACTATGGGGGCTGCATTAGTTCTTGGCCAAAAAGTTGGATGGAGGAGATGGAGCGCAATTTCAATCGGTTTTTTTGGTGTGCTGCTTATTGTTAGGCCAGGTATGGCCGGTTTTGACCCGGCATCAATATTAGCGATTCTGGGAGCAGTATTTCTCGCCTCTAGAGATCTTGCTACGCGTGTGATGCCTTCGGGTTTGTCAACAATTATATTAACTACTTATGCTTTTGGGGCGAGCATCATTGCAGGCATTTTTCTTATACCCTTCTTTGAGCCATTACTCTGGCCAACGCCAACACAATGGGTTTGGCTTTTAATACTTACGGTACTTGGTGGTTTGTCCTATGCGGCAATCGTAATTGCTACCCGTGCGGGGGACGTTGCGGTGATTGCACCATTTCGTTATTCACGTTTGATATTTTCATTGATGATAGCAGTTTTATTTCTAGGAGAACGTCCTGACTGGCAAACATTATGTGGCGCTACAATTATAATTTTTGCGGGACTTTACACCTTTTGGCGCGAACGGATTAAATTTCGTCAATGATAAATTGGGTTTTGTATTTTAAATTTTATCAAATTTCTGGATAAATTTTTTAAACTTTTAGAGCTTTCTATTTGGTGGTTCCAAGTTGTTTAAATAATAATGAGACATTACTTTCTTTAGGTAAATTTTGTGCCTTTTCTAAGAAAGAGTTCGCCCATTTATCACCAAGAACTGGTGTAGTAAGGAAACGAAATTTATCCCAAATTAATGTATCAGAGACTTTATTTTCGGGATCACCTTGCGCTTCAGTTTTGTCTGAAGATAAAACTTTTCCATCTTTTAGAACCAAATGTACGCGAGCAAACCTCTGAGCTGGAAAAGCAGAGTTAAATTCATCAGTTTCAGAAATTTCAACTAGTTTGCTCAAATTTAAGGCGTCCTTATCAGTAAGACCATTAGCAGTAATATGGCTCACGTTAATTGTTCCATGTATTAACGCTACAGCTACAGAAAATGGTAACGAATATTGAGCTTGTTCAGTATTTGTAGGAATAACATTCAACCGCTTTGCCTCATGAAAGCTTTCAACCTTAATTTTTGTAATTTGGTCTGCTGTTACGTCATGATGTCGGGTCAAAGAAATTATAGCTTCAGCAGCAGGCTGGGCCCAACGGCATACTGGATAAAGTTTAATATATTGTTGTTCTACATACCAATTCTGACCTAAATCAATCCAAAATCTATTTAATTCAGGATCTTCCATAGTGATGGCAGGTGCTCCTGTGAAGCCATCTTGAGCTAGATATCCGGCTGAAACACCTGCCATTGCGCCCCAACCTGATCCGTCCTTTACCATCGTTGGGGCATCAATACATCTCATCATCTGACTTCGAGGCCCATGATACTCTGCAATGCCAATAGCTTCACGAGTTTGCGCCTTAGTTAATCCCAACTGACGAGAGGTCAAAGCTGATGTGGCAAGTGCAATCCAAGCACCTGAAGTATGATAATCACAGGCACTCGAATGTAACGCAATACCAGCCCGAGTTCCAATTTCATAACCTATAACAATTGAAGTAAGCAATTCGTGCGGATCATTTACTCCCTCAGCTTCCATTACAGCAATCAAACCGGGTAAAACACCACATCCCACGTGACCTTTGGTCAACTTATGACCATCGTGTGCATCAAGTGAGTCTATAGTCATTCCATTGGCCAATGCTGCCCCTGCCGCACTTACTTTCCGCCCATCTTGCCAAAGCGTTGAACTATTTCCACCAAACTGGCGAACAGCATGAGCGTGGATGATTTGTGAAAGTTTGGTTTCAGATCCTCCAACAGCAACTCCAAGGGTATCAACAAAGCAGCGAATAGCTTCATGGACAACTGTGGAAGGCAGATTGTCGAAAGTAGTGTCATGAATAAAATCTAGAGAGGTCATAATGCTAAAAAAGGCGCAGCGCCTATATTAATTAAGTCACTCATTTTATGATTTGATCATAAGCTAGGGTAACTACAACATTGGAGTCTTTAAATTGAGATTCAAAAGCCATTATTTTATCCCCATCGTGGTTACGGTATCATATGAACGTATTGTGAATCTGATAAGTTGAAAAGCAGTTTTTTTAAATAAGTTAACGACAAAAGTAGGTGAACATCATGTCAGTTTAAAAACTATTAGAGGAACGTGTTCACACGGAGATGGCTATTTTTTAGTAGTTTGTAATAAGTAGATATTAGGGATTTCAGGTTGATTTTCCTCGCCAATGGGTCAATGTTAATATTGTGAAATGTCTGTGGAGAATAGAAACTAATGACTATGCATACATTGAAAAAAGAAGTTCATGACCTGCGTGAGAACTATAATGAAAATGGTGTGGTTGTTATTAAAAATGTTTTAAACAACTATTGGTTAGAAGTTTTGAAAGAAGCTATCGAAATACAGGTCCAAGAGAAAAAGCGATATTTCGATAATCGTAATATGCGGATGCAGTCAGGTGGTTTCAGAGATTTCTGTCTTCATTCGGGAATTGGCAAGATAGTTGCAGAGCTCGCAAACTCACGCCGTACATCGTTGGTGTTCGATCAAATGTTTGTAAAAGAAGTTGGCACCAAAACTCGAACAGGGTGGCATACCGATCAACCTTACTGGCCAATAGATGGTCCCATTATGACTACGTGGATTGCACTTGATCACGTAGATGATGAAAATGGCGCTCTTGAATTTATTCCAGGCTCACATAATTGGGGTAAAAAGTACCATCCCTTTTTAACTGATCAACTTGGCGCTTTTGTTAAGTATATAAAACCAGATGACCCCCAATATGATGAAATGCCAGATTTTGAAACAAATCGAGATAAGTATGAAATTAAATCCTGGTCCTTGGACCCAGGTGATATGTTGGCTTTTGATGGTTTCATTGCGCACTCAGCTAAGGGAAATCAAACTGCCACTCGTCGACGTCGTGGCTATGCAGTGCGTTTTGCAACTGATGGTGCTACTTATGATCCATCGCAGGGTGTAGCTGATTGGCTGAAAGATGATACTCTTGAACCGGGTGATCCGTTTGAAAGTGAAAAATTCCCCTTAGTATACAGCAAATCTTAATTTAATATGAGTAGATACTCTTTTTAGAGTGAGCCTTAGTCAGATCTATAAACTCTGCGCATAATGATTGGGGTCAAATACATTGGGATTTGATAACAACCTAAGAAAATCAGTAATTGTTCTGATTGCATTATTGGCAGGGCTATTAAAAACAAAGCAAAATTTCGATTGCCTGCAACAATTCCAATTGGAACAGCCAGGTCTGGATATCCTAATACCCGCATCACATGGAATCCTATAAATTGGAGTCCAAGGTTTACAAAAAGTGCGAAGCCTAACCACTGAACTACGGACAAAGGATCGGAAACGATTGCCGGCCTAAGCGCAGCCATAAGACCGACAACCATAAATGCAAGTGTCAATGTCATGAGCCCATCCAACGCGACTGTTCGATCATTATCAAGCTTTGGTAAGAATAGGGCACGAAGTAAAAAGCCACTAAAAGTAGCAAAGATTATTGTTCCTAAAAGGTAAGCAGAAGCTGAAAAAACATATGTGAGTCCACCTAGTTCTGGGATAACCCAAAAAATAGGAATTACCGTTATGGGTAAAAGGGCTGTTCCTAATATCAAAGCTTGAAAAGTTGGTTCTGGTTGAGCACCTAAAAGAATTGAGAAGTTTGGTGCACCCGTTATTGATGGAGCCGCAAGTATTAAAACTAAAGCAATAGCAAAGATAGAAGAGGAAACTCCAAAGTAACTGAAAACTCCCAAAGCCAATAGTGGTAAGACAAGCTGAAGAGTCAGAACTGTTGTTATTAGTTGTGATGCTCTTTGAAAACTAAATATTACCTTTTGATGTCCAGTCCGAAATGCGGTGAAAAATAACAAAAGAGCAACCATTTGAGGAAGGAAATTTTTCAAAATGGCAGCGGCTCCAGGAAAACCAAAACCAGCGATTAATCCAGCAACAAGGAGATATCTTCCATAAGCCGCAGCAAATATGAATAATCGCAACACCATCTAAGTCATTCCTCTACTACACTTTAGGATCATTTTATTTATTGATCTTTCCAGTAAAGTAATCATTTTTGCAATCATTCATATCATCTTTGCTTTTGATTTCTAATTTGAGCTCTACTTTTTTCTCTAATAGCATCCTTGCGATTTTATCAATATTTCATATTCCTCACGTGTACTTTATCAAATACTAGTGCTAAGTATCTTTAAAAATAATGAAAAGTAACTAGTATAATTTACTATAAAAATCTCTATTATTTTTGTTTAATCAGCTTTCTAAAGGTTAGTATTTATAAATTTTTTTTATTTAAAAAGGTAATGAAATGAAAGGCTTTGATAAAAGGTTCTCAGACCTACCAGATTATATTTTGAAATGCACAGCGCAGATCTGGGAAGGTCGTGATATTAAGGCACTTGATTGGCATTACTCTGATGATCTTTTGGTGAGATCTCCCGCTGGGGTAAATCGAGGAAACACCTCAGGAAAGTCCAATACAATGGCAACTCTTTCAGAGTTTCCTGATCGTGAACTCTTCGGAGAGGACGTTTTGTGGTGTGGGGATGAAGAGATTGGGTTTCTTTCTTCTCATCGTATATTTTCAACTGCGACGCATCATGGTGGAGCTTTTGGTCAGGCAACTGGGCTGAGGGTATCCTTTCGCACTATTGCAGACACATACTGTTATAAAAATCGTGTGTGGGATGAGTGGCTCATCCGTGATAATGCCGCTATTGCACTTCAGCTTGGACAGAATGCAAAGGATGCAGCAATAGCAATGATTAATAGGGGGGATAGAGATACGCCCTTAACCCTGACCAATGACGTAGTAGGGCCTTATAAAGGTTCTGGAAATACTGAAGAATGGGGCGAGCGACACGCAACTATACTCAGACAGATTATGACTGCTGATTTTTCGGTTATAAAAGAGGAATATGATAGAGCCTGTCATCTGTCTCTTCCTGGTGGACAGGAAGTACATGGGTGGAGTGAGGCGGATAAATTTTGGATTGGATTACGGAGCGCTTTTCCTACTGCAGAATTCAAGATTGATCATCAGATGGGTTGCGTTGATCCATTGCTCAGCCCACGTAGTGCTATACGTTGGTCTCTGACGGGTTCCCATGACGGTTGGGGTAGATATGGATCTCCTACGGGCTCAAACGTTCACATTATGGGTGTCAGCCACGTGGAGTTCGGACCGTGGGGATTACGTAGAGAAGTTACTCTGTTCGATGATATTTCAATCTGGAAACAGATTTTGCTTCAAACTGGACTGTAATATGGAGTTAGTTAAGTTTTATACCATTTCCGATAATACCGTTGTTCTATACAAAAGTTTATTTGAAAATAAACCCAACTTACTCAGAGGAGATTTAATCAATGGTTAAGACATTAATCCCTGAAGACTTACTTGTGTTGCTACGAGAGATCGACACTCCAACGGTTTGTAACGCAATCGAAGTGGTACAGGGTAAAAGAGGTTTTAGTCGTTTTACACGAGGAACAATGCTCCATTCTAAACCTGGGGCCTCTGCCATAGTAGGGTTTGCCCGAACTGCAAAGATTGCAGGGTTGATGCCTCCTACAGAACCTATTGATGTCACGCGTGCACGCCGCATGGACTATTTTCGTTCAATGGCTGGAGGGCAAGGCCCCACTGCTGCTGTAATTGAGGATTTAGATTTCCCCAACTGTATTGCTGGTTGGTGGGGTGAGGTAAACGTTGCAGTTCACAAAGGGCTTGGTCTCATGGGTGCTGTTACAAATGGTGTAATGCGCGACATGGATGTCATAGATGATGGCTTTCCTGTTCTTGCGGGTTCAATTGGGCCAAGCCATGGTTTTGTCCATGTTGTAGAAATTGGTGAACCAGTGAATATTATGGGTATTGAGATAGCTCAGGATGAGTTAATACACGCAGACAGGCATGGCGCATTAGTAATTCCATCTGACGTTATTATGTCTCTGAAAGATGCTATTGGAACGGTCATAACCAATGAATCTATAGTTCTTGGCCCGGCGCGTGAACCTGGGTTTGATATAAAAAAACTGGAGGAAGTCTGGCTTAAGTTTGAAGCAGCCAGAACATAATTAATATCGATTGTAGTAAAATACTCTAAAAAATTAAAACAAGTAAGATTGATGTAGCTAACTTCTAATAAGTAATTATCGACACAAAATTTAATTATTTGGAAGCTATTTTAGCACCTTCTGAAAGGCTTTTAAGTTTTGCATAAGCAATATCTGGATCTACAGATCCAAAACCGGCAAATGTACCAAAACCACAATCAGAACCGGCTATCACTCTATCAGGCCCAACAATATCTGAAAATCGATTGATCCGTTGCGCGACAAGTTCGGGGTGTTCAATAAAGTTTGTTGTTGTGTCAACTACACCTGGCACAAGGACTTTATTATCAGGAATCTCAGACTTACGATCACGAAATACTGTCCATTCATGTGCATGCCGTGGATTTGAGGTTTCAAATAAAAGATACTTTGCTTTTGCAGACATTAATGTTGAAAATACTTTGTCCATACCAATATCACAGCAGTGTGGTCCCTCATAATTACCCCAACAGATATGTATACGAACCTTGTCTTCGGGGATATTTTCCAGAGCATGATTGAGCGCATCGACGTGAGACGCGGCAACTTTCACAAATTCACTGTCACTTAGCTCATTAAAAAGCATATGGCGTGATAGGGCGAGATCAGGGCAGTCAAGTTGCAGGTCTAGACCGGATGCAACAATTGTTTCGTACTCTTCACGCATAGTGTCGGCCAATGCTGCTAAATAAGATTCACGGTTCTTGTAATATGCATTTTGTAAGAATAAAGAAATTACTCCTGGAGAGGCTGCATTCATAAAGCCACGATCTACACCAGAAGCCTTCATCGCAGACTTTAAATTTCTTATATCTTTTTGTAACTCACTTTGGTCTTTGGAAGAAACTTTACCTGTACATTGAGGGCGAGCATATTGAGGAGTTCCTCCATCGTTTGCTAATCGTTCCAAAAAACCAGGAAACATTTTTAGGTCAGCGGGTGCGTTACGTGGACTATCACCAGAAAAGCCGTTGTAACGGTCTTTTACATAGGTCGCATAAGATATTTTTGACGTTTCACCATCACTCACTATATCAACACCAGAGTGCACTTGTTTTACCACTGTTTGTTGAACAGCGTTAGTCATTGTGGAGTCAAATTCAATTAGATCATATTCAACCTCATTTTCGCGAGCAAAAATAAAATCAACGACCCTTTGGCTACGTGGTAAACTACCTACATGTGATGTGAAAATTTTTGTCATTAGAATCCCTTTTTAGTTTCTAGTCGTCAACCCAAGTTGGACCTGCAGGATCTTCATTTGAAAGAATGCGGTATAAACTGGCTTCACCAGTTACAGATGGTTCAATTCGATGTGAAAACCCAGGCTCCAACAAGCATGTGTCGCCAGGATTTAATACCACGTTACCGCCTTCCCATGATAGCTTCCAGTGACCTCGCATTGGCATCAAAACTGCAGAGTTTTCAAATGATTCAGGAACTTCAAGGATAGGACTACGTGTCAGAAAGTCGATATTGAACCCAGGCTTGTCTGGTAATATACCTTTTTCCCCGATCACCTGTATGGGTTCATGTGCTGCAAATGCCATTAGATCATTATAACGGGCGACATAGCGAGGTACCAAGTTTTTGGCTTTAGGCTCTGGTACCTGAGCCAAGAAATCTTTTGAAAGGAGTGGCATAGGCTTAAGGTTTTCTGGCAAAGTCTCCCCTTTTTTACTATCATAGAGACGTCCGTTTTCACCTAAAATCAAACCGTGCTCTGCGGCGTCTTGGATTACTTGAGGAGCCCAAGTGACACCGCCTCCAGCATCATCTCCACCCAAAATTGCCATAATCATCCCATAATTTGAACCAATATTTTCAAAGCCACGAAAGATTCCAGTTGGAATATTTATAATATCACCTTCTTCTAAAACTACTTCTCCCGCAGTTCCCCAGCGACCCCAAAAAAAGCGCCAACGTCCTTTGAGTACAAAAAACACTTCGGCTGTAGTATGTATATGTAGTGAGTTTCTGCATTGCGGTGGTTGGCCAGCCGCTCCTATATTAAACCCAGGTGTCTCTCTCAAGTGGACGTGTTGGTCAGCACTTTCACTAACGCCACCACCTATAATAGTGAAGTTTTCTTTTTGATCACTACCTGGAGTGTGAGCATCAATAAAAGCTGTCTTACATGGAATTAAGTCACCATACCGAACAATTCGTTTTTCTATTTCATTGGGTGTCATAGTGATTTCACTATCCTTTTTTTAGTGCAATTTGTTTCCAAATTACAGTTTCATCAAATAAGGTATATTCACGTCTCAAGCCCCAAGGCCCAAACTCTGCATGACTTATCCCCATGACATGAACGTCTGCACCTGTAGGCTGACCAAAAGTACCCCAGCCATCATGTTTGCCGGTTAGACTCCAGCGAAGGGCCGCGCGTGGTGACATCTGAGGATCATCGCGACCAATCTGATGATGAATTTCAAATTTGGCAGAGGGGAATGAAGATCTTAACCCAATCCAAAATGCATCAACTCCATCAGTTGATACGAGTTCTTTCCCACCAGGGTAATAGCCAGTGATCGCGCGATCATATTTCTTGGGTATTACGTTGAAATTTGCTGACATGATTTTAGTTAAAATTTCAGAATATTTTTCACCCCATGTATTATTGTTACCACTACCAGTATATGGGCCTACTTTATCAATTGATGGGTGAAATGGTTTAACACATTCTGTTGGCCCACCCTCATCTTCAATCTGTTTAAGTGCATATTGGTAAGGGTCCCAACCCATCTGGCGTACAATTGCTCCTTGATCACGGATCAACCATTCATCATTGATTTGATTATTTATTGCATGACAATCTGCTACTATCCGATATTTTATAACCTTTCCTGTTGCTTTTCCGTATACACCATCACCAAGATGAGTGGCTGTTGACAAAATTCGATGTGACGATAACATTCCGTCTTCTGGAGTCCCAGACCAGATAACGTCTTCACCCAGCAGACGTCGATCTGGGAATTCGGCAAGAGTTGCCATGGTGGCACCGATTACGTTCGCATTGCCAATAACGAGAGATCCTGGAGATCTTACAATAATATCATTAGAATAATATGCATGCAGTGTCCCTATTCCACGGTCTTCCCAAATCTCTTTAGTAATTCCTAGTATATAGTCAGGGAAATTAGAAAAACGGTCTGAAAAACCTTTCATATGCTCCATCCTTTCGGAACTTTTGCTGATCCTCGAATAATTAATGGACTAGGTATTTTTATATGTTTTGAGGTAACTTTAGGATCACGAATTTTTTCTAACATTAAACGCACAGTTTGGTCTACCATCAAATTTGATCTCTGCCGTAGAGTCGTTAAGTTGTAAGCGGCCCATGATGCTGGTGGAACATCATCATACCCAATAACACTTACATCATTTGGAATACTTAGGGCTAGCTCTGAACGTAGAACATCCATCACAGAGAACGCCATATGATCGGTTGCTACAAATATTGCATCTGGCTTTGTCGGTCCAACAAACATTTCACGAGTAACTCGTTTAGCAGTGTCTGTTGAAAAGTTACCTAAGGCATGTGAAAAGAGACTTATGCCTGCCTTTTTTAAACCAGCACGAAAACCGGCTTCTCGATCACGTTGAGTGGAAGCTCCTGCCCAACCACCGATATAGGAAATACGTTCGTGTTTTGCTTCGCACAAAAACCTTGCCGCAGTCTCCCCACCTAGAAAATTATCTGATGTTACGGCACTATGAGAAACTCTGTCTTGAGTACGGTTAAATAACACAACAGGGACACCTGCCATCTCACAACGCGCCGTTATATCATTTGAAATACCAACACTTGCAGTTATAATCCCATCAACTTGGTAATCGAGAAGTTCTTCAATTACTTGTTCTGTGGATTGATCATCATTTGATGCCATGAAAACTAGGACATGATAACCTTGCGCTTTGAGAGAGTTAGATAATTTTTCCAGGGCTGCTGGATAGAAATAATTGTCCAGATAAGCAACAACAAGCCCGATTATGCGACTTTTCCCAGTGATCAGAGAACGCGCAAGAACATTTGGCCGATAGCCCAACTCTTGGGCAGCTTCTCGAACTTTTAAGACAGTTTTATTGCTTGCTGAGGCACCAGGAGTAAAAACTCTACTCACAGCTGACTGGCTTACACCGGCGCGTTTTGCGACTTTTAGAGCTGTAACTTTATTCATTGATCTGTAGTCCTGTCATAATGCTACCTCACTCATGATTGGAATAGAGCCAGTTGCTCGTGCTTTATTAAAAGTCCGCATTCTTCCAAGGACATCTACTCCCAATTGCCGATATACATCTAATAAATCTACCAATACCCAGTTCTCACGAATTTGACCGCGCTCAATACGCCAAAAATCTAGACTTCGCAGTGTTATCATACGGCCACTCGGTGCGATACCCATCCATCCATCGTCACTAAGGGTTTGCTTCATATTCGGCCAACCAGTAACAGCTACATAAGGCCCATCTGCAAAAAAATGATAGGTTAACTCATCTCGGAAACTACCACGATCTGGCATTCCCATGAGAAACGGCATTTGATGCCAATTGCGAAAGCCCGAGATGCCACGAGCTGTGCCGATCCCAGCGGGTCCATACCAGTTCATTTTTGGATGCCAATAGCGAGGCATTTCCATTGCTTCCTGAGGTTCTTCAGGATGCTTACTCATAGCTGTTAGCATGTCAATCACAAGTGTTTTAGACTTAGTTGATACATCGTGTTGATAATCCCCTGTCTGCAACCCATCACATGTTGCAGGCCCTGGTATTAAGCCTTCTCGGCCAAGACTTGGGGCCATTGGCCAAGCACCTGCTTGCATCATCAGCTCAGGGATATCCCAAATTGCCTGTATTTCAATAATTTTTTCATTTTTAATTTTGTAATACTCGTGGAACCTCATATGGGCTAAATGGCCTGTGGGTTGAATGTCAAGGAAAGGCTTAACGAAAGTTCCAATATAAGTACCTGCAATCCCAACCCAATCATCCCCATGATCATCAGTTCCTGCCATTATGATCCAAGGTCGTTTTTCAACATCTGGTAATGAAAAGTGCAATTTCGCTAGAACGGATTCATAATATTGATCGCCTGGCATATCTCCAAATGGATGACACATATGGACAACCATATCTTTTGCCATGATGGCATTTAGCTCTTTGCGTACACCTTCCTCTGACCAGTTATACATTGCAGCGTTCAATCCTGCAGTAAGGGTCCGAAGGTCGGATAAATCCGTCATTTGATAGTTTCCTTATGAGGTGCTGACCCACCATATGGAATATTTACGCCACCATAGCGACGCACCCGCAGATTACATTGTTCTGCATGCCCCACGAATCCTTCTAGAAGGCATAACCGAGAGCCATAAGCTCCAATTTCAGTAGCTGCTTCGTCAGTTGTAATTCTTTGATAGCTGTGAGTTTTAAGGAATTTACCAACCCAAAGTCCTCCGGTATACCGTCCAGCTTTTTTTGTTGGTAATGTATGATTTGTCCCGATGACTTTATCACCATTAGATACGTTTGTGCGAGCACCTAAAAATAATGCTCCATAGCAAGTCATATGCTCTAAAAACCAATCATCCCGATTAGTCATCACTTGCACATGCTCTGATGCAATTTCATCTGCTATCTTTAACATATCATCGTAAGTTTCACAGAGGATCACTTCGCCATAATCCTCCCAAGATTTTCCGGCGGTGTCAGCTGTAGGGATAATTTTTAAAAGGCGGTTAATTTCCTCTATAGTAGCATTTGCCAATTTCTCTGAGTTGGTAACTAGTACGGCAGGTGAGTTGTAGCCATGCTCTGCTTGTCCCAGAAGATCAGTAGCACATAGTTCAGCATCAACCGTATCATCAGCAATTACCATAGTTTCTGTCGGGCCAGCGAATAAATCAATTCCAACGCGACCAAACAGCTGACGTTTGGCCTCAGCTACGTAGGCATTTCCAGGACCGACAAGCATGTGTACAGGTTCAATTGTTTCAGTCCCAATTGCCATTGCACCAACAGCTTGAATGCCACCCATTACATAAATTTCATGCGCACCCCCAAGATGCATTGCAGTTATAGCTGCAGGGTTTGGTTTGCCGTTGAAAGGAGGAGTGCAAGCAATAATCCTCGGTACACCTGCAACAGAAGCTGTTAATACAGACATATGCGCTGAAGCAACCATTGGGAATTTTCCGCCTGGCACATAACAACCAACTGATTGTACGGGAATATTTTTATGACCCAAAATAACACCTGGCAGTGTTTCGATTTCAATATCTAGCATACTTTCTCGTTGGGCTTGCGCAAAGTTTCGTACCTGCTCTTGTGCAAATTTTATATCAGCTAGCTCTCGGTCAGAAAGTGTTGCCATAAGATCTAAAATTTCTTGATTGGTAAGTTTAAAGTTTTGAGGGTTATAACTGTCAAATTTGACAGAAAGATCCCGGACCGCTTTGTCACCTCGTGTTTCTATATCTAATAATATCTCTTCAACAATAGATTTTGTTTCGGCATCATCTTGTGCACGTTCTTCGTCTGGTTTTCCACGTTTTAAGTAGGTTATAGTCATTTATCTCTCCTAATTTTAGATGATGCTCTCTCCTTGGGATCATATGTTTCCCAACCATGGCCATTAAAGACATCCACACCCAATTGTGCGAGAACATTTGGAAAATCCACCATTACCCAGTTATCAACAATTTTTCCATTTTCGACTTTCCAAAAATCCATATAGCGAATTTGAATTTTTTTGTTGGTAGGCTTAACACCCATAAAAAAACCACTATGAATAGCTTCTTGTCTTCCAAAAGCAGCTGCCCATTCGCCCATATAAAGCCGAGCCTCATCAATACAGACTTTTTCTGAGAATGCTGCTTGAAATGGTTTCTGCCAGTTATCCTGAAATGCTCGTATTCCATCTTTTGTGCCACAACCTGTGTTACCCATCCAACGAAAACTTTCACTAAAAAATTCACCAATATCAATAATTCGATGATCGTTAAGGCCATCGACCATGTTTTCGATTACCGCGCGTGTCTCCTCTGTTTTTGACATATCCGTATCTTTACTCAGATATGCCTGCTCTGGTCTTGCTCCACTCATCCTTTTACTGCTCCTGCTGTAAGACCGCTTACAATCTGACGTTGAAAAAACATTACTAAAATAAATAATGGTGCAGTTGCAGACACTACTGCCGCGACAGCAAACATCACATTACCTTCAACCTGCGTAGTGCCTAAAAAGCTAGCTATTTTTGGAACCATTGTTTGGTTACTATTGTTCAATAGTGTAGCTGTTACAGTAAAATCATTATATGCAAGTAAAAATGAAAATAGCCCTGTAGTAATTACACCTGGCCACATTACTGGCACGATAACGCGTCTAAATGCTTGAAATCTAGTGCACCCATCAACCATTGCACTCTCATCTAGATCTTTAGGAATATTAAGAAAGAAACTATGCAACATCCATAATGTAAACGGTTGATTGATGGCAACCATAACGATTATGGCAGTTGGTAAATGCCCCCATAGGTTCCATTCGAAAAAAGGTAGTAAGTAACCTGATACTAACGTAATGTGTGGCATTGCTCGAAATACTAAGGCTAACATCAAAAGGTAGAACGCGTATTTCTTGCCTGAGCGGGCCAATGCATAGCCGCCCAGAGTCCCTAATGTGAGTGATATTATGACTACTGAAACCACAACAATCATGGTATTTAATGCCGCTTGCCAAAAAGACTTAGTAATCCAAGCACCATGATAACCATCACCTGTAAAGGATGAACCAGTTTCGATTTGAGTGCGTAACCCATTTATTGCATATGCCCAGTCTGCCTTTGAGAAGAAGTCGCCTTGGACTTTAAAGGAGCCCCACATAGTCCACAAAAAGGGGAAACCCGCCAGCATAATCCAAAACAAAACAAAAACCCAAATTAGAGCAGTAAACGATTTTGAACGTCGGTGAATAAGCTCAGACATTAGACAGCTTTCCTATTAAAATCATTCCACGTTCTAATTAGAACTGGGATAAGTAAAACTGCGACGCCCAAGATTGTTAACACTGATGTAGCACCAGCAGACCCAAAGAACGTACCTTCTCCACCAGCTAGATCATTGTAAATAATCCATGAAAGGGAAGTTGCGCTAGCTTGAGCAGAGAATCCAACAATAGGTTCAAAAACTCTAAAATTATCCATTAATTGAATTAAAGAAATAAAAACTATAAGCGGTACTAGGTGTGGTAAAACGACATAGCGGGTGCGTTCCCAACGTGAAGCACCATCTATCATTGCTGCTTCAATTGTTTCGGACGGAACAGTTTGCAGGCCTGCGTAAAAGACAATGAAAGCGAAGGGCGCAGAATGCCAAACACCGTAAATAATTAACATTATCCAAGTTAAAGCTGGTGAGGCTTTCAAAGATAAATTTGGATCATCAAGAAGCCACTGTAAGCTAGCTCCGAGAATACCTTTAGAGTCAATCATCCAAAATAAAATTAAAGATCCAATTAATGGTGTTACGATCATAGGTAAAAGTGAAACAAAAATAGTGGGACCCTTTAGTTTTTTTGGTAAACTATTCACACCAAGAGCGATAAAGAAACCGAGCAGTAGAACTAGAGGCGTTACTATAAACGTATAAGTGAGGGTAAAAGCGAGAGCACGATAAAAAGGTAAGTTGTAGACTTTACTAAAATAAATACTCCAATTAGCACTGTCATTCCAAGCAGACTTTAATTCAGTGACGGCAAGATGATTGCGGTTTGTGTATGTGCCAAAGCCGTTGAACTTCCCTAAAGGTTTCTCTTCCTTTAATTGTGAAGTTGCAGCAACATCAATTTGTACTTCGTCTTTACATCCAAAGGGCCCACAGCTTTTCACTTCCTTTAGTACTGCGCCGTGCTCAATATATAATGATTGAATGAACACAGAACCGATTGGTAGTGCAATAAAAAGTACCATCGCCACAAGTGACGGAAGAATAAACCAAAAGAAGGTACGGTTTTTCATTTTTAATGCCTATTAAAGATTCTTATTTAGGGAAGGGGTGTCCCCCTTCCCCATAGGTATCTTATTTTAAGAAACCTTTTTCTGTAGCTGCAGCAGTATATGCAGCCTCGACATCTGATAAAGCCTGTTCAGCACTTTCAGATCCCTGCAAGAAGTCTGAGATTTCAGAACCTAGTGCGGAGTGTAATGTACCCATGAATGGTAACATTGGATATGGTGCTGCTCCACCGGCTGCTGTGGCAGAAACACCAGCGGACGCTTTACTTGGTGTATAACCTTTGCCCAACCAAACAGCAGCAGCATTATTTGCTGCTATTACTTCAGGTGAAATACCATGCATTAAAGCTACAAATGTTGCCTCTGCATCCTCATCAGATATGTTTGCTGAAATAGATATACCATCCCACCAAAGAGTTGACGCTGGACGCGATTTTCCACCCCAGGTTGGTGCGCTAGAAAGAACAGTTGATGACTCTACAGCCTCACTTGAACCTTCACCATCCATCACTGCTCCACCACGGGAACCCCACATTGTAGCTAGTGCTAGATTACCTGCTTCCCATTCTGCTTGCGTAGCATTTGAGTCGAAGGTCATGAAATCTGGATGAGAGTATGCAACTAATGATTTTAGCATGTTTAGTGTTGCAACACCGTGTGCATTATTTACAGCAACTTCTGCAGTTCCGGGTTTAAAGAAATCACCGCCAGTACCCATGTACATATTGACAAATTCTTCTCCAAGGTTCCAACCAGCTTTTGTATTTAAAGCTACAGGATAATCCATTAAACCAGCAGATTTGATTGCTTTTGCTGCAGCTAGAACGTCTTCATAGGTTGCAGGAATACTGCTTACGCCTGCTTTTTCTAGGATGTCAGACCGGGAAAATAAATGCTGCGCGTTTGCCATAAATGCAACAGCCATAATTTTACCGTCTACTGTAACCATTTGGCTTGGGTTTAAGCCCCCACCATGCTTTGCAACTAAGTCATCCAAAGAACGTACTAGACCATCGTTCATAAGGGTTACTAATGTAGAGTTACTAGTAATTACTGAGGTATACTCAGCTGGGTTAGCTGTAAGAGCCGCTACCATAATATCTTTGTGATCTTTAGTGAGGTTTGTTTTTACCGTTACACCGTCGCCAGCACAAGTACTTGCTCCAGCTGTCACAGCTTGGATTGCTGGAAAGTCATTTGAAAGAACATTGACGTTACCAGAAGAAATTCCACACCCCGCCATTGCTGTATTACCCAGCATGATGAATGCTCCGGCTACCATTACTTTTTTTAGAAACATCTTTTTCTCCTTGTTATCATGAGAAATGACCAAAATGACCATTTCTCCGTTAATCCCCATTATGGGGGTCGTCTAAAGGGGATCAATCCCCAATTCGCGCACCTGTTTTGGTGTCAAACAAATGGCAAATCTCTTTGGGTACTGAAATGTGAACCATGTCACCAATTTTTACCCGATAATCTTTATGAGCCTTGATAGAAACAAGTTCATCATTAACACGTACTGTAATCATTGTGGCGTCACCTAATAATTCCATTGTGTAGACTGCGGCGTGGATATCACCGCCCTCAGTCACGGTGCTTGCATCTTCAGCACGGAATCCCAATTGAGCAGGCTGATTTTGAGCATTAAGCCCTTCGACTTTTAGGTCGCCGCCTGTAAAGGTATTATTAAATAAATCTCCACTCACTAAGTTCATGGCAGGTGCTCCAATGAAGCTTGCTACAAATGCGTTTGCTGGTCGATCATAAATTTCAGTTGGGCTACCAACCTGTTGCACAATCCCATCTTTCATAACCACTACGCGGTCGGCAAGGGTCATAGCTTCGATCTGATCATGGGTCACATATATTGTTGTGACTTTCAGTTCATGACTAAGATTTTTAATTTGAGCCCTTGTGGATACGCGAAGCTTAGCATCTAAATTTGAAAGAGGTTCATCCATTAAAAAGACGTTAGGTTCGCGAACGATAGCACGTGCAAGCGCAACACGTTGTCTTTGACCTCCTGAAAGTTCAGCAGGTTTTCTATGTAAAAAATCATCTAACTCAACCATAGCAGAAGCTCTCATTACACGTTCTTTATGTTCAGACTCAGGAATTTTTCTTACTTTTAGTGGAAATCGAATATTCTCATAAACATTCATATTTGGATAAAGGGCGTAAGATTGGAAAACCATTGAGACATTTCGATCTTTGGGGTCAAGATCATTTACTCGCACATTATCAATAATAATATCTCCACCAGATACCTCTTCAAGTCCAGCAATCATACGCATAGTGGTTGTCTTCCCACAACCAGACGGTCCTAAAAGTACAAGAAACTCTTCATCTGCAATTGTTAGGTTTAAGTTTTCTACTCCTACGAATGAACCCCATCGTTTAGATAAGTTTCGAAGTTTGATTTCAGCCATTGGTGGCACCTAAACAAAAATATTTCAAGATTGCATACGTTTGCAAAAAGACTACTATAAGGTCAAGCATTTACTGTTCTTTACATAAAAATGAGTTCATTTTGATTAAAAAATAGGTGTAATGTAGTAATTTATGGTAAAGGAAATGTTAATTGACAGACTTCAGAAACGAAAAACGCCTTGTTAGAAATTACTACGGAGCACTTGATTCTTCGGAAATTGATAAAATCACGGATGTTTTAGTTGAGTTTACTTCGCAAAATTATACATGGCGTGCTTTTCATCCTTTTAATCTACAAACAGACGCAAAGGTTGTTAGTGAGATTTTCTGGCAACCTTTTCGAAAATCTATTCGACATATGCAACGTCGCATGGATATATTTTTTGCTGGAAAAAACTTTATTGATGATGGGACGTCGGTTTGGGTGTGTTCAATGGGGCATTTAATGGGATTGTTTGATGAGCCGTGGATTGGAATAAAACCGACAGAAAAAATTATTATGTTCCGTTATGCCGAATTTCATAAAATTGAGAATGGTAAAATTTCTGAAACAGCTTTCTATTTTGATATTCCACATCTTATGATTCAAGCTGGGTATCAACCTTTTAAAGATCCAACGGCTATGCATTTGGTGCAACCGGGTCCAGCCACTCATGATGCTTTATTATATAATGATGCTCCCGAGGCTGAAGGAAAGGAAACAATGAATGCCATGCAGGCAATGATTAATGATCTAGGTACATGGCAATTGGGGTTACCATTAGAGGAAGAGCTCGCAAGAACTTGGCATGATGATATGACCTGGTGGGGGCCAGCGGGCATTGGGGCTACCTATACAATTGAGCGGTATGCTAAACAGCATTCGGGCCCTTTTCGTGCTGCGTTTAGTGATCGGTCTGGGACGGGACACATTGCCCGTATAGCTGAAGGACACTATTCTGGTTTTTTTGGTTGGCCTAACTTTATAGCAAAGCCTACAGGTGGTTTTATGGGGCTCTCTCCAAGTGAAAAACTTTGTGAGTTCCGTGTTATTGATATCTATCGACGTGAAGGCAACAAACTAAAGGAGAATTGGGTATTTATTGATATACTTCACTTTTTTAAACAACAAAATATTGATATTTTAGATAATATTGAGGCTTATTTAAAATGAATATGATTGATTCACATCACCATTTATGGGACCTAAAAGCAGTAGAGTACCCCTGGTTGAATGCTAAAGGTGTAAAGCGTTTTTTTGGTGATCCGACACCAATTCAGCGTAATTACCTGCTTGATGAGTTCAGACTTGATGCACAAAAAAATGGCTTTGGATCTTCTGTTCATATTCAGGTGGGAGCAAAAGATGGTCTTGCTGAAGCGAAGTGGGTGCAATCTATCAGTGATGCTAACCCTGATTGGCCAATGGTTCAGGTTATTTTTTGTGATCTAACTTCCCCTGATCTTGAAACTGTCCTAGACAGCTATTTAAAGCTACCGTCTGTCCGTGGTGTAAGGCAAATTATTGGCCGTGCACCAGAGGAGGATAACAAAACAGGTACCAATGATTTATTGAATTCGGAAGCACTTTTGCGAGGATTACGTAGCGTTGGTGAAAGAGGCCTTTCATTTGATTTACAACTTATTCCTGGATTGATGGAGGCCACAAGTAAGATACTGAAAGATACGCCCAAAACGAAAGTTGCCCTATGCCATGCGGGGTCTCCCCATGATCGAACTACTAAGGGTTTGGAAATATACGCGGAGCAATTGGGCTATATGTCAAGTTTAAGTAATGTTACTTGCAAACTGTCAGGCCTTGGTATGTTTGACCATGGATGGACTACAGATTCTATTAAAACTATTATTGATATCTGTTTGAAGCAGTTTGGTGAAAATCGCTGTATGTTTGGTTCTAATTTTCCTGTTGATAGCCTTTATTCAAATTACGACCGGCTGATTAGTAGTTATAAAGATATTATCCCAAGAGAGTGTCACTCCTCAGTTTTTGAAAAAGTAGCGCAACGTTTTTATTTCTGACTTAAATAATAATTATTATACGTAACACACTTATATCATAAGTAATTTAACAGATGTGTTATAAAACAGAAAATTCCTCAACTTATTCTAAGTAGACTTGGCGTTAGTAATTTGTTAAATTTTTTTATAAATTTTTAATACTTGACGCTGCAGATTCTCCTGCAACCATTTTAAATTAATAAGGAATCTCGCAAAATGCCTAAGATTGTTCTTCGACCAAAAACCCTCGACTTTCAACCGCGACCCACATTTCCATATTCGCCTGGTGCACGAGGTGGAAATATGGTGTTTACTGCTGGTCAAGTCGCGTGGGATCACACTGGTAATGTGATAGGTCTTAATGATGTTCGAGCACAAACCATCCAAACACTTTCAAATGTTAAAGCTGTTCTGGAGGAGGGTGGAGCTGTTCTCGGTGATGTAGTTAAGTGCAACGTCTACTTAAAGGATATGAAAGACTTTCAAATAATGAACGAAGAGTTTGCTAAACTTTTCCCAGAAAACCCACCAGCCCGAACAACAGTACAAACACCAATGGCAGAACCAGCGATGTTAGTAGAGATCGAAGCAATAGCTTATATAGGTCAATAAAGTACTTAATGAAGAGGGTTTATTCCAACCTATTAAGAATAATTTTGAATAGGCTTCTATAGAACGTTTTTG
>ENA-OWPI01000113-OWPI01000113.1-marine-metagenome-genome-assembly--contig:-NODE-113-length-115000-cov-11.310216_pt1 | contig 115000 bp, 85 predicted proteins | sample MGYA00238138_ERZ651775 | MGnify/ENA primary metagenome ERZ651775 (study PRJEB26906, sample SAMN06265043) | marine metagenome | isolation source: Helgoland LTER site | place: Germany:Helgoland, sampling... | reverse complement strand
AAAAGAGGTTTTTGGTTCTTGTTAGGTTTGTACACCCTAAACAAAAAAAATCTCTTGTCTCTCCGTTTTTTTCTTTTTTTCTTTCTCGTTCGTCATAAAAGAGAGAAGAGAGACAAACAACACTTACGCGAGAGGATGTGGAGACGACGAGGGATGATGACGATGATGGCGTCGAAGCGCATAATAAAAGAAGAAGCGAGGATGTCGACGACCACCACGAGCACAAACACCACACTCGCTTTTATTAGGAGCTCCTTTTTTGAAGGAGGAGGAAAAGGCGGCTCGAAGTTGTTTTGCGCGCCGTGTTTGACGTCTTCTTCGTCGAGAAGAGGTTTTACCGTGTCTTCGGTGTCGGGGGAGAACGGAATCGGAAGCACTATTCCCGTCGCATTCCTCGAGGAGAAGAAGATAAAGAACGAAGTAGAAGTAGAAGAATCTGAAGAAACGAACGACGCGTTCGAAGGACTCCCCGGGTACGCGCCTCCTGGAGTTGATGTCATGCTCATGGCGGTACCGAAAGCGAAAGTGACGCCGTCGAGGAAAAAACGTCGAAATCAGTTCAAGAGGGTAGAGTTTGTGAGAGACGCGAGGAAGTGTCCGACGTGTAGGAAACCGATGCGATCGTGGCATAACTTTTGTTGCCCGCCGAAAGACGATGAGAAGGAAGACGTCGTGTATAGCACGACGGAATGAAGGAGTGAGTGAGTGAGTGAGAGTTTATGCGTAGATTGCGTTGTGATGTGTATTCGTTCGATTATATATTTAGTTTAGTGTTGTTCATCTTCTTCTTCTTCTTCTTCTTAGTTTGTTTTGTTCTTCCAATCGTCGATCCACTTCTTAGCGTCGCCTTTGCGCGATTCGTCGGTCGGGGACCCGTCCGCTTTCCACTGCGCGATCCATTTTTCCGCGGAGTCTCGTCCGTCCGCAGTCGCTTCCGTCGGCGCAGTCGCGTCGCCGCCGACTTGGTCTTTACTCCACTGCGACCAACCTTCGATCCATTTGGAGGCCTCGGAGGCGGCAGAGGAACTGTCGCCGCCACCGCCGGTGGTGCTGTTTTTCTTCCACGCGTCGATCCATTTTCCGGCATCTGCAGCGTTATCGACGACGGAGACCGATGTGGTTGTTTTTGGCGCGGTTGTCGTCGTTTCTTTCTTGGCGAAAAGCTTCTTCCTCGGCGCCGGCGTCTTCGGTACGCCGTCGCCGCCCCATTTCTTCTTTTCAAACGTTCGTTCCGGGAAATCGACCTTACCGTCCGAAGTCTTCGAGATATCAATTTGGCCGTTTTTGTATTTCGGATCTCTCGTCGCGACGAAGGTGATCAAAACGCCGACGCCACCGGCGATGGCCGTGACTAAACTTTGCTTCTTCGTCGGCGCGGCGGATTTCAAGTACGGCCTGTCTGCGGATTTGAATCCTTCCTTATCAGCTGGGCCCGTTCGTTGAAACGTATACGTTGGTTTTACTTTCTCGATGACTGTTCTTTCCTTTTTCGGTTTCGGTGCGGATCTCGGCATGTTTGAAAAGTTCGCCTTGCCGAGACCGAGCTTGCGCTTCTCCGCAGAAGAAGGTTTCGCCGAGACTTTCTTGGACGGAGCCGGTGCCTTTTCCTTCTTTTCCTTCTTTACTGGTGCCGGCGATGATTCCATGTATTGAGAAAAGAACGAGCCAAAGTCGATGGAGAGGTCATCAGAGGAGGACGAAGAAGGAGCAGCAACCACAGGTTTCGGCGCTTCAATAACCACCGGCTTCGGTGTCTCAACGACGACTGGTTTCGGCGTCTCAACGAGAACTGGCTTCGGCGTCTCAACGACGACTGGCTTCGGCGCTTCGACTTTCTTCATCGGAGCTGGCGTGGATTGCATGTACTCCGAGAAGAAGGAACCGAAATCGATGCTAAAGTCGTCTCCGCTGGTCGACGAAGAAGGCGCTACAACCGGTTTTGGCGTTTCAATTTTCTTTTCCACAACCTTGGGTGCGGGTGCAGGAACGGATTTCGTCGGTGTGGCGGGTTTGACCGGAGCCGGAGCAGCAAGTGATGCTCTCTTCACGATCGCCGGAGTAGTGGTGGTAGTTTCAACCTTCTTACCTTTTTGCACACGCACAGCTTGTAATTTCGCCTCGAGCGCGTCTTCGAGTTGCTTCTTTTCAGCCTCTTTCGCCTTTTCAATATCCGTGGTGGAAGCCGGCGGAGGCGGCGGGGACTTCGTGGCTTTCTTGTTTCCGAGCACTGGCGCGGACAAACCACCGGTAGAGGGAGTTGCTGGCGCAGGAGCAGCGACGACGACCGGGGTCGATGCTTTCTTCTTAGCGTCCTCGGCTTTCTTGGCGTTCTCCGCGTCTCTCTTTGCCTTGGCCGCAGAGGCATCAAAAGTCGGTTTCGGCGCCGACGGCGTCGATATTTTTGGCATGGACGGCATTTTGAACGCCGCGGCCGCCGGTTTCTTGGCTTCAACGGCAGGAGATGGTGCCGGAGCCACGGGAGCAGGCGTTTCCGTGGTCACTGGCTTTGGTTTTGCCGCCTCCGGCTTCTTCTTCAATTGCGCGTTGACTCGAGCAATCTTATCCTTTTCCGATTCACGCGGTTGCCCAATTGAGCTCGACTGCGCTTGTTTCCTCGCCTCCGCTTTCGCTTGATTCGCCGCCTGCATTTTCGCCTTGGCCGCTTTATCCGCCTCAATCTTCGCTTGTGTAATCTCTCGAGCTCTTTGCGCTCTCTCTTTCGCGCTTTCGCTGTTTTGTTTCGGCATCACTGCCGCTTTCCTCTGCGCCGCTTCACGTTTCTTCGCTTCGGCAACCACCTTCGCTTCCGCCCTCTTCTTCTCCGCGACGGCTTTTGCGTCTGCCGCTTTCTGTTTCTTATCTCTCGCCGCCTTCTCTTTCGCCTCGCTCGATTCCGTCGCCGGAGCCGATTGACTCGCCTCGATGAGCACTTGCTTCAAATCAAAATCCATGGAAGAGGAAGAAGCATCGGCAACTTGTGCGACCGCCTCCCCTGGCTTCATCGATCTCGCCGCTGCCGGTGGCGCTACCACTGTCGATGAGGACGTCGTCGTCGTACGTACGACGCTCCCGTTTCCATCGTCTCCCGCCGACGCCGGTTCCGTGGATAACTGTTCTATGCCAACAACTAACGTCCCCATCAACATCGCCGGAATAGACGCCGCGGTGAGCATTTGGACGCCCACCGGTAACTCCCCTTCGCTTTCCTGGATCCCCTTCTTTCCCTTAAAATTCGAATTTGTTGTCTTCAAAGCTTTGCACTTTTGCGAATTTCTTCTATTCTTCTTGTTCTACACACAGAGAGATCAAACGCAACCGGTCAGAGTCAGGGGATGATTTTTATTAAAGACTGAGACGAGATCGTTTTGCGCGCGAAAGAAAAACGAGAAAACAGAAAAAGAGAGCAGTAAAGCAGCGCGTGGAAATCCTACGCGCGCGTTTGCACGGACACCCGCCGCGCTTCGTGTGCACACATAAAAGAGCGTACTAATCCAAACAGAAATGTGAGAGAGAGTTAAACGATCGGAAAAAAAAATAAACGTACCACTTTAGCATTCGAAGATGATGACGACGAGGAGGAGTACAAAGACGACGACGCACCGCGCCGAGCGAAAGTGCTCGTCGTCGTCGTCGTCGTCGTCTGCATTTTGCGATGCGTGTGTGTATATTATTAAGTCTCTCACAGAGGTACTCTTTAATAATAATAGGGGAAATTCAGTTACTAAACAAATATCTCTCGTCGTTCTCTCTCGTCCGGTGCGCTCTCGGGGGCAGCGTTCAAAAAATTTGAAGCCAGAAATTGCCCAAATTTACATCAGATCTCTCTCATTTGCGTCCAAAAGCGATTGATTGATTGTCTTTCAATTAATCCGCCATTTTTCCGCGAAAAGCGCGTCCAATTTAAATCAAAATATTCTTTTGTTGTGTATCTCATACATAACAGAAGAGATCAGTGACAAGGGGAGGGGTCAGAAAATGAGCACGAGACACTTGGACTACGACCCCGATCGTCGCGCGAGAGAAAGTGGACGAGAGGAAGCAGAGGTGTTGGACGCGAGACGATTGGTGTACGTCGAACCGTGGTATCGCAAACTTTGGAGGTGAATTCATTTTTTCTAATTAATCTCTTTTTGTTGTATTGATGCGTGTTTTGTGCCGCTTTGGCCGTTGTTTTCTGTAGGTATTTCACGTACGTGTTTGCGTTAGGCGCGACGGCCGTCGCGCTCGGCGCGGTAATCGTAAATAGCTCGCGTAAGTAAAAGTCTTCTTCGGTTGAGATTGGATAAAAATGAATTACAATTTACCTTGACCTTGGATAATTCCAAGTGTCCATAAAGTGTGCATAAAGAAGCGGCGGATTTCGTTTTCTTGTATTCTTGTATATTATTATCACTGCCAGTATTATTATAGTTGTTGTTATTATTATTATTTGCTACTATTAGTATGTATGTTTAAGCTGGTCTCTCTTACGCTCTCTGTGATTGATGTTTTTCGCGAGAGCGCGAATGCGAAATCCAACAATAAAAAGAATAGGCGTCATCATCATCTAAACGTTCCACATGGAATGACAGACCGACCAGGTCAAAATTAAACTCGCCAATCCAGGGCCTAAACCATCGGTCGCTAACGAGATCGGCCCACCCCACTCGATCGACTTTTCCGCCGGGTATTTTAACCAGTTCTGCATCAAGAACAGAGGTACCGTCCCAATAATAACGACGCCCATGAGAACGTGCGAAAACCCAGTCGTTTTTATCTTTGCAAAACAAATACCAAAAACAAAACCGGCGAGAATTTTCGCGTACGCCGACACATCTAACACGTTATCTTTCTCTTCGTACAAGTTCGTCCGGTCTCTTCTTTTCAACTCGCGCAGATGTTGCGCGCATTTCGCTTTTTTCTTTTCCAAAAAGAGTTTCAAATTTTGAATCTCGTGCGTCAACATCTTCTTCTTTTTCTCTCCCCCTCTGCTTTCTCTTCTTTTCGGTCACACACAACAGGTTGCGCGTCGCTCGAAGAAATTACAACCTTCAAAACCGAGAGAGATGAGATGAGATGCCCCGCTCTCCCTTCTTCAGACGATAAAACCTTCAAATCCTTACGTATGAGGTGGTCTCTCTGGTCTTGCTTTTTTTGTGTTTTTTTTTGTCACGTGTTTGCTCTTCTTTCGTTTTTTTCGCTCGTTTTTTGGTTTTTTTTTGCTTCTTTTTTGAGAGTCAGATGTGTCACAACAACAGAAAAAAGTTTTGGATAACACAACAAGAAAAAAAATAATATGTATACTGTGACGAGTGCGACGATGACGTCGAGAGCGCGCACGCCAACGACGGCGACGACGTCTTCTTCGAAAACAACTTTTAACTCGAGATTTCAGAAGACGAAGAAGACGAGCAAAAGTTGCCGCGTGGTGTCCTCGAAGAGTGGTGGTTTTCATCGACAAAATCGAAATCGTTTTGGGGAAAATGTGCACAGAAACAACGTCATTTTGGGAGGAGGACAAGAGATCGCGCAACTCGCGGATTGGGACGAAGAGACGATAACGACGGTTATCGCGGCGGTGTTGGGCATCGGCGCCGGGTTAGGGATACCGATTTTCTTCGTCACGCAAGAAGCCAGAGATAAGGAGAGAATCGAGGAGATTCGAGAGTTGAACCGAGCGACGTTGAAAGCGACTGGGGAACAGATGAGCGAGGAGGAGATTAAGGAGTTACGACCGAATCGATACTTGGACAGACGAGAATTTAAAGATGACGATTAATCATCATCCAGGTCATCTCAAACGAAGTGTTCTTTCGATGATGTCGGGCGAGAATGCTCGTTTATGAAAGAATCGAGAGAGAGGAAGAGAGGAAGAGGAAGAGAATGTACTGTCATTTTTAACATTTTAATACAACAACACAAAGGAGGAGCGTCACATTTCATCGCTATCGGTACCACCTCAGTTATCCACACAGTTTTCCTAATTCTACGTATCGTTGCGCACTATTCTTTAATACATTTGCATTTTATCACCCGTCTGTTCAAACTCTCTCCTATCGTGCATTCTATTTTCTAATTCGATTTCGCTGTTCTGGTTCGTCGCGTTGTGTTGGTGCCGCTCGAGTTTCGGGAACATGCGCTTGAACATGGTCACGCAAACAGTATCGTGTTGCAAGATGACGCCGTTGAAGAGGCATTTCATGTGACCGTGTGTACCTAACGCGTCGGTTATTTTACCGCGTCGACCGTATTTCGTCCATAACTCGAGTGGTGAGAAAAACTTGACGTCTTCGGCGTTGAAAAACATGTACCGAATGACGCCTTTGTGTTTGTGCGTGCGAAACGGGAATCCCGTGAGCACGACGCGTTTCAAAGCGATGCGGTCAGGGTTTGCCGCGCGAACGTTACCAGAACACACTAAAGCGGTTTGAATGGCGCCGCCGGCACCGATTTTTTCGCTAAATCCCAACACCGGCGCGGGACCAAACGTGATGGGCATGAACAAAGAAGCCATAGCCGGGACGCGAGGCGGTAAGAATCGTTCGAATTTAAACTTGTCCGCGTTTAAACCGTCGTGACTGAATATAGCTTTCGCTTTCTCGCGTCTAAAACCGACGTGCCACCACATCGAGTGTTTCGATGGGACCGGGTCCGTGTACTCTTTTCGTTTTTGAACGCCAAAGTGCATGACCGTCATGCGCGATTCGTGGCGGAGTAAACCAGAAACGACTAAAGCGCCAGCGCCTCCCGTCCACCCTCGCCACGGTTGGCCAACACCTCCCCCGAGTCCACCGGCATCGCCAACTTGCAGTTGCACCGACGAAGGAATTTTTGAGGAGTAAAACGTGGACGATTGCGGATCTAACAAGTTCTCCAAGCACACCGTCGGGATGCCCTTAATCGTCAATCGAACGTACGAACCGACGTCTAAATCCATGGTCGTTTCCAAATACTCTTTCGAGCGTTTACCGAGTCGCTTATAACTCGCCAAAGCGAATGCTCGCGCGTAATCTCTCGGTAAATTTTCTTTCGGATCCCACGGGGACGTTCGAAACGATTTCAACCCTTTGTATTTCGCGAACCGTCGGCGCGCTTCGACGTCTTCCGGGAATTCAACTTCGTCCGGGTACTGGAAATTTTCATCCTCCAAAGCGCGTAATCTCGCGCGTTTCGCGCTATCTTTCGACGCTTCGAGCAAGTTTTTTAGCGTCTCTTCGTCGTCGTCGGAAGATATATCGCCTTGTAAATCACCGTCCCAATGTTCTTGTTCTTCTTCGTCGGAATCGTATTCGATGTCGCCTTCTTCGTGGTCATCCATCGTCATCATTTCCTCGTCACCGTTGTTCTCGTTTTGGTTCGTCGTTCCTTTTCCGGTGGATATCGTCATTGTTGTTGTCTTTGTTGTTCTTTCATTGCCACCACCACCATCACCACCACCATCAGTATCATCATTATCATCATCATCATCCATTTTAGCATCCTCTTCTCGAATAAAATCGCCTTGGTCGGCATCTTCTTCGTCTTCTTCTTCGAAGAGCGACCCTTCGTCGTCGCTTTCGTCTCGGGGAAGCCAAGATGCCTGGTAATCCGACCATCCTTTCGGTTTCAATCGCATCATCACTTTCTTCTTCTCCTCGTCTTCCCATTTCAAGTGTTCTAATCTCGCGTCGTGCGCGTCTTCGTCGTATTCCACGTCGTTTGGCGGTTTGTTCTCTCGCACGACCGGCTCTCTCTTTTCCGGGTCCGGAACGAAGGTTTCTAAAGCCTCTTGTCTCACTTTCCCCATTTCTAAATCGCTAATACTCTTACTATTACTACTCTTATTCTTCGTGTTATGCCTTTTCGTCACTCGCTCTTCGATCAGTTCCACTTTCTCCAGAGGAAAATCTCCAACTCCGGGCACGTGAAACAACTGGTTCGCGCTCACGCCGCACCCTCGAACGTACCCTTCGACGACTAAATTGGACAAGTGTTCACTGAGCGGTTCAATCGTAGATAGTTCGGAAATGATATACGGTCTTTGCGTTCTCCACGCCGGCGCTTGGGCTCTTTGTTCGCATACCATTCTCACCAACATCTTCATCTCTTGCTCGGTATCGACCGATTGCGACTTTACCCGATCTTTCGGCACGCTCAAAATCTCCTCCGTCGCTATCCGCATCCCGAGTTTTCTCGCCGCGTTTCGTTCCGACGGACTGACTTTCATCGAGTTCCTCAACGCCACCACCGTTGGTGGCAACCCTTGCGCGCGTAAAGTCGGCATCGTCGATTCCACCAACTGCTCGTTCGGCGGATCGTACTTTTCCTCTTTTTTCGAGTGCGCCGACGCCACGCACACCAAAACGTCCGCCGACTTGATCGCCTCCAACGCCGCCAATTTATGCCCGTGATCGACGAGCATAATTTGGAACCTGTGATCGTGCAATTCCACTCGTACCGTCTGCGGCAAATTCGGCGCGTGAAACAACTTCTCCGCCACCACGAACCCCTCATTTGCGAGCTCTTTCCTCCTCTCGCAACTGTTCACAAACTTCCCCAAGAAATCTCTCAAATCCGAGGCGTCGTAATCCCCACCATCACACGTCATCACCGCCACCACTTTCGGCGCCATCTTCTCCAACTTCTTCTCGTACGAAACCATCCTTTTATTCGCGTCTCTCGCCTGCTTCGCTCGTATCAATCGCTCTCGCTTATTCCCGACGCCTAAATTCGCCTTTCCAATTTTTTTCAAGACGCCACCCCCACGTGTTCCCGTTTTGTGCAATTTCGACGTGTGTTTCGATTGGTGTTTCCCGTGGTTGTGCGCTTTGTTCCGCTGCCCGTGGTTCGACGGGCCCGGCATTATATATATATATAAGTTATTAGCTCTTATTCGTTTATATATATGTGTGTGTGCCTCTGCGCGCGTAATAAAACACAGTCGTTTTAAAGCAAAGAAACGTGCTTGAAAAGAAAGAAGTTGTTCTTTCTGGCGGCGGAATTTTTCTTTTTTTTTTCTTTTTTTCTCTTTGGACTGCTCTCTCACAACACAGACGAGATCTTCCTTTCTTTTTGGATAAAAATCTCTCACAAATATTACTACGAATAATAAAGGTGTATTCTTTTTCTCTTCTTCTCTCAAACGAGCAGTGCGATAAAGATGAGTGTAACAACACTTTCTTCGTCTTCGTGTTCGAGCGGTGTTACTGTTATCGGTGGTGGTGGTGGTTCTCGCTCCTCGCGTAGGTTTAGGAGCACCTCATCCTCGCGCGATGATGCGAATGCATTATCATTTTCATCATTTTCATCGACAACATCCCGAGCGGTGAGGACGACGAGAAGGAGATATCGCGGATTTGCCTGTGACAACACCCTCAGTCCGTTGAAATCGAAAACAGACCCGGCGACTTTGAAGAACCGAAATCCAGCGAACGATTCCATGATTAAAGCGGCGAAAGGGGAGAAGGTGTCAAAGACGCCGATTTGGTTGTTTCGTCAAGCCGGGAGACATTTACCGGAATATAATCAGTATAAGAAAGATACCGGGAAGAATTTTTTGCAACTGTTGGACGATCCAGAGGACGTGTGCGAGGTGACGATGCAACCGGTGAGACGGTATAAGTTAGACGCGGCTATTTTGTTCTCGGATATTTTAGTCATCGCGGAGGCGATGAACGTGGACGTGGAGATGCCGGGAGGTAAAGGTATCGTCGTTCCGAGGCCGTTGCAAACGCCGGAGGATTTGGAGACGAAAGTACCGAAAACGATTGACGTCGAGGAAAGATTATCGCACGTGTTGAAATCAGTCCGACGAATTAACGAGCAGATTGAGAAAGAAAACTTACAAATTCCGTTGATTGGGTTTAGCGCGGCGCCGTGGACGTTGATGTATTACATGGTCGGCGGGAGTTCGAGAAAGAACACGGATTCCGGGATGAACTGGTTGAAGAACCACCCGGAGGCTTCGAGGGAGTTGTTGGGACGACTGACGACGGTGGTTATCGACTATTTAGATTTGCAAATTCAAAACGGCGCGCACATGGTGCAAGTTTTCGAGGCGATGTGCGAACACATCGACGAGAAGGAGTTTTACGAGTTCGCGTTGCCGGAGATGGAGAAGATTGCCAAAGAGTTGAAAAAAAGACATCCGAACGTCCCGTTGCTTGGTTTTGCGAGAGATGCACCGTACGCGATTTCCGATTTGCAAAGAATCGGGTACGATTGCATCACCTTAGATACGGTTATGGATAGAAAGTACGCGAGAAACACGTTGGCGGGCGCGGCGGGCGGCGAAGCGAACATGTCCAGCGTCCAAGGCAACTTTGACCCGAAACTCTTAGTCGACGGGTCGTTCGAGGAGATCGAAAGGGAAGCGAAGCAAATGTTACAGGACTTTGGACCACAAAAATACATCGCGAATTTAGGTGCAGGTTTAGGCGGGAAAGAGGATTGCGCGAAGGTTGATTATTTCGTCAACGCCATTCATCGATTATCCGAGGAGATGATTAATTAAAAGTTCATTTTTAATGCGACTCAAAAGCTATTCAAGAGCGAATTTCCGACACTGTACGCGCTCTGTGAATCAATGCCGTACGCTTCTTGTACCACTCCGGCGTTCGTCATGCAGCTATAAAAATCCGATCCGAAACAAAGCACCGGATACAAGCAAAAGTACGGCCCTCCTTGCGGAACAAAATAATCGAAACACAAATTTTGCGTGAACAGTATCGCCGCGTAATCTTTCAGCGTTCTTCTTCGCAACGACGACGATGAATCTTTACTGTTGCCATTATTCATTCTCTCCTCGTGCGCTCGAATCTGTGCGTTCGCATTTCTCACTTCCTTCACGAAACCTTTAAAGTCTTCCCGTTCAAAAACTTTTTCCATATTTTGAGTTCCCTCCTCGGTGAACCAAAAGGAGATGGAAAGAAAGACGACAAAGGAAACGACCGCGAAAAGTGAGAAGAACTTTTTATTCCTTCTCCTCCTTAAATTCTTCTTCCACGTCTCTTCTTGTTGATGTTCTCGTTGAAAAGGAAGAAGAAGGCGGTCGTCGTCGGCATCGCGCATCGTATATTATTGAGTTCGTATTATTTTTTGAGATCTTCAAAAGAAGCGTTTTCGCATTTATTACGTAAAAAATTTAAAAATAAGCTGAGTGTTGACCTTTTGCTCTCCTTTTCTCTCTTTTCTTCATTAACGGCACAAAAACGTACCTATTCGCAAACTCACGCGCGAGGTAAGAGCAAAAGCAAGAACACGAACAACGAGGGCAGAGAAGACGCGGTAAAAAGAAGGAGAATTTTGGACGAAGAGCGCGAAAAACATCATCATCGTCATCGATATTATCATAAACATAAATAATGATGAAACCATTCCTCTTCTCGTGGGTGATGCTTTCGCTCTGGTTCTTCGCATTCGTTTGGAACGAATATAAACCGTTCCGGTTGAATAAGATGTTCGTCTCTTTGTCTCTCCCAGAGGACTACGCTCGAGACGTCACGTTTACGTTTTTTTCGCTCTTGGTACCGATTGCCGTCGTCATGAACGAACGATTGAACGCGTTCGAACAACGACGGAGAAAGATGGTCGACGACTCAGACGAAAACGGAAAGAACAAAACGCAGATATCAAAAGTCAAAGTGTTCATCGCGTTGCAAGCGATGAAGTTTTGGTACGTGTTTCGGAAAGTGCACGGAAACATGCCGTGGGTGCTGTACCGCGAGAGGAAACTGGCGATAGAGAGGGAGTTAGAGTCTGAGATGAGGTCGTTCGAAGCGAAAGCGTTCGACGGGAAGAACATGGGAATGTGGTCGAAACAGAAGCATAAAAATGCGAGACGGTCGCTGGTTATTTGGCGTCGGTCGAGAGAGGTGGTCAATGGGTACGAGGAGAACGTGAAGAAATTGGAACAGGAGGTGGAAGACGTAAAGTTTCCGGAAGATATGATGGTAGGTGGCGATAGAGAGAATTGTTTGAGGAGGTACTTGTCGAGCACGAAAAACAGCTCGGACGTGTACGCGGCGAAGAGGATGATCGTGAACTCCATGGACTGGAGAGAGAAGATGAAGCCGCGAGAGTACTTGAGAAGGTGGACGATGAAGGAGGAGGACGGGGGGATGAGCGAGTTAGAGAAAAAGGTACACAAGGCGCATCCGTGCATGAGTGTCTACACGACGCACACGCCGTTAGGGATTCCGGTGTGCTGCATGCGCGTCGGGGACGCGTCGAAGAACATGATGACGATGTCCGCCGCGGAGTATAACAAGAAAAGCGGTAGAAGTAACAGTATCAGCAGCAAAAGTTCTGGTAGCGAACACTCTTCTATCGATGCTCGAACAATCGTTGAAGCCAATTATGGGATGTTTTTTACGTATTTAACGAACATCGTGTTTCCGAGCTTGAAAACGCGAGACGCGGTGATTGTCCACGACAAGTGCGTGGTTGTCATCGACGCCTCGAAAGACATCGCGTTGAAATTCCGAGATGGGAAACAATTGAAAGCGAAACAACGCGTGGAAATGTTCAAAAACATGATGATTATATTCCGACAACAGTACCCAGATTTGATTTATAAGTTCTACGTCGTCAACGCGAGTTTGAACGTCAGAGTCTTTTGGCACGCCGTCAGCGGTTTCTTAGACAGTCAAATGCGCAAGAAAGTCACCATGTTCGGACGTATCACCGGTGAAAAAAAATCGAAAGCCGCGTTCGAGGAAATCGTTGACGTTTTTGGTGGCATCGATCGAACCCCGACGTTTCTCGGCGGCACGTGCGAACGAAAGTTGAGCGAGTGTGGCCCGTGGGTAGTGAAAGACTTACACTCGGACAACGCGTTCAGAGGTTGGGAAAGAGAAGACGAAGTGGACGAGAAGAAACAGAAGAAGAAACCAAACGCTTCGCCGTTACGCGTTACTGGAAGCTTCATTTATCGCGGCGCGAAAAAAGTAGCGAGCTTTACCGAGTCACAACCGACGGATTTATCCGCCGTCGCCAAAGAACGAAGAGCGAGCTACATTCGCGAACACACGGTATGATAAAGAACAGATTGAAACAAGTAAGTATTATGCACGCGCGCGCGCTCGCTAACAAATGTATCGGAATTATATGAGAGAGAATTTTATGTCATTATTATTGTAATAACACACACACACACGTACACCACCGCGTTTGCTTAACACCAATTTTAACGAGGGAAACAAGACCGAGGAAAGAGAGGAAAAAAAACAAAAGAAAAAAAATCCTCACATCAACAAGTACACGCAACAACTATGATGCTTCTTCGACGTTTGTGCATCTTTCTCGCGTGTGCATCTATGCATCTAGCATCTGCCGTGCGAGTTGCGTTCATAGCCGATTCTGGCATCGGAAACGATAACCCTTCGAGCTCGTGGGTGGACTATCGCGGGTGCGTGATACACCTAATTTTAAATAAAACGTGTATTTTTGACATCTGACGAAAAAAAACTCTTCTCCCTTGCACCACATGATGCTGACGATAGGAACTTACAAGGCTCGCCGTATAAAATCAACGGCCGAAACTGTTACGATCACGCAGGACAGCCGTGTAAACTCTACTCGCGAGCGCGCGACGTCGTGAGGCTGGCGAAAGAATCTGGCGCAGATTTGGTGAGTGTTTTTTTTTCTTGGATTTTACGAAAGGTTGACGTGTCTCTTTCTCTCTCTTTTTCTCACAAACAGATCGTACACGCGGGCGACTTGGATTACGAGTCTGCGCCGAAGATGTGGGTGGAATTTTTAAAAGAAACCGTGCGTGATAAAGTTGAGTACATAGCAGCAAAAGGAAACCACGATGCAGACGGGTGGGACGGCGTGAGGTACCTTTGGAGCGGAAGCGAAGGGTACCAAAAGCTCCTCGAGGACTACGGCGTGCCGAGAGGCGCAAAGTGTAAAGGCCAATACGGAGTGGACATGAGTTGCGAATACAAGGGAATTTTGTTCGTTCTTTCTTCGGTTGGCGTGGAAAGAGCCGGGGAAAGTAACCAAATCAACCAAGATCATTATTGGCACTTGGAAAACAGCTTGAAAAATTCCAACGCTCGATGGAAGATTTGCGTGTGGCACATGACGATGGAGAAGATGCAGGTGTCATATAAAGGCGACTCGACGGGATGGGGCGCTTACGAAATTTGCAGAAAATACGGCGCGTTCATCGTCGGTGGTCACGCGCACGTGTATTCGAGAACGCGCGAAATGTCCAGGTTCGGAACGAAAAATTACGGGTTCACTCGCGAAGATTTGAAGTGGTGGGATGCTCCGGACGACGACAGAATTTATCTCTCGAGCGGCGAAAACGGGACCACGGGCGTCGCCATCGTCGGCATCGGCGGGTATAAAAACGAAGCGTGTTTGAACGGTGGCAACTTTTGGAGCAAAATATATTCTACTAGGTGCGACGACTGTTCTCAATGCGTAACCGCTCGTTCGGCGAACAAGTTCGGCACGCTCATTTGCGATTTCCCTGAGTTTGGTCCAAACGCTCGAGCGACGTGCTGGTTGGCGACGACGCCTCGTCAAGGCGCTTCGGACGCCGAATTCCAAGCCGCTGTTCGCAACCGAAATCCAGTCGATAAGTTTACCTTAATTGCCGGTAAACGCCCGAAAGATAAAGGTGTCTCCTCCAGCGCCGCCCCGGACGAGAGCGACACGAGTCGTCCATTTCTGAACCGCAACTTATTGCGCGTCATGATGGACTGTTTCGACATCGAGCCGCGCGACCAATACAACTGCATCGACCGCGCCAACTGGAACCAATGCAACGACGCATGGATCGTCAGTGGTAATTACTGCGCCAAAAGCTGTAAACGATGCGGCCCGGAAAGCGTGGAACAACCCGCCCCTCGCAAATCGCGCGAAGAAGAACTCGCTTTAGACCAGGCGTTTTCTCAATTCGACGCTAACCGAGACGGTTTCATCGATTTTGACGAGTGGGAAACGCTGTATTACTTCACGCGACCGGGCGCAAAAGACGACGAAATCGAAAGAGTCGAACGCGTCGAAGCGCAATTCGTCAGAGCGGACTCTAACGGAGACGGTAAGGTTTCTCGAGGACGGTTTGCCGTCTTGTTAGATGGACAAGAACAAAAGCAAAAGTAGTTCGTTCTTGCCAATACGAAGCGCAATTGTCAGAGCGGACTCTAACGGAGACGGTAAGGTTTCTCGAGGACGGTTTGCCGTCTTGTTCGATGGACAAGAACAAAAGCAAAAGTAGTTCGTTCTTGCCAATATTTTCGTGTAAACTGCCATTTTTTCTCTTCAAATTTTCTGCACTCAACTGCTTCCCCTAATAATAATAATAATAATAATACTAAGTATCATGACAACAGCAATTCAGACGACGACGCGTTGTTCCTTTAATCATCGTTCGAGCGTTTGCTCTGAGAAGTCTCTCAGAAGGAGGAGGACGAGGGGTAGTCGACGCGCGGCGTCGGCGTCGGCGGCGACTTGTTCTTCGAAACAACACACTCCAGAATCCAATTTTAACCAACACCGCCGCCGAAAAAAGAAACCATCGTCCGCGATGATGATGATGGCGAGCGGGAACAACAACAAAATTAATAACGTTAAAAGCGACGTGTTCCTGGTCAACTTTGACGAGGAAGAGTTGATGCACTTGCAAGACTTGCTGAAAGAGATGAAGGAGGAGTACGGTTTAGAGCGAGATGTGAATGCAGTCATAGTGAACGAGAGCAACTGGTTTTTAACCGTCGACGGGGCGGAAACGAACGAAGCGACGTCGACGACGACGACGGTAAAACCGCCGTACCCAGAAAGTTGCAGGTGCGTGTTACTGAACGGAGACAACGCGAAACGCTTAATGCCGGAGTTGAAAGAAGCGATGATTGATATGGGCTTTCAGCCGTCGATTTTCGGTACGTTTACGGAGAAGAACAACGATAAATCGATCGCGAACTGCGCGCGGCAAGTCATCTCCGCGCACGAGAGATATTGGAAGTTGAGAGGGACGGAGGATGATTTGATCGATGGGAGCGATGATGATTCGACGGATGATTTAATAAGTACCTCTTGGCCGGATGGGGAGGATGGAATATCTATATTTAATCCCGGATCTGTCAGTATCGCGATGTCGTTAGCGTTGGACCGAGCCGATGTCGGGTCGTCCACGAGTGTGGGAGGGATCCGAAGCGACGCGTCGAAGATTGTCGTTTTGGACAACGTGGTGTGTGATCCTTTGAGGAGAGACCTGTTAAAGGAAATGTGCGGCAATCAAGAGACGAACGGTTTCGACGCTTGGATTGACAGCGAACCTCCAGAGGGATTATGGTCGAGAGATACGTACGATACATTGGATACCGGTTCGCCGTCGACGTCGGGATCTTCATTAGAAAGCGCAGAGGCGAAAAATACTTCCTCTTGGGGATTAACGGAAGACCAGTTGGCAAAAGTTGCGCGCTCGTCTGCCGTGAAAACGCTTCGCGCGAGAATTCAACGCTTATACCCAGAGTACGAAGTGCTGCCGATGTCAGCCGATTCTCTCGAGCCGGAGGGTATCCCCGGATCTTGGGGTGGATTACGAATAAAAACAGCCGTGGGAAACGCAGCTGTGAACGGCGAGGATTTTTCGTGGCATTTAGACATGGATCCAAGCAGTGTAGATCCGACCTCACCGTGGGCCGAACGGTTTGGGTTATACGTCAACCGAGAACGGAATAAACCGCTCTTCGTTTCTGCTTTGGTGTATTTGAACCCAAATGTCTGGCCAGCTTCTTACGACGCTGAAACCATGTTTTTAGATCCCGGTACCGGTACTGGCGTGTTTGTCCGCCCTCAGCCGGGTCGCCTCGTTCTCATGGATCAAGACGTCGTCCATCGAGTCTCCGCGCCGTCCAAGGCCGCCGGTGTCCCGCGATATTCGCTCGTTCTAAAACTCGTTTTCCACCCGAAAGTCACGATACCAACCAACACTAACACCGACGCCGCCGGAAACGACAAAGACGACTTCAACGACCTCGACGGCATCACCAGAAAAGAGTGGGGCGAACCCGTCCTCTTCGGCTCCGCCGCCGGATTCGACCTCGACGCGGACGACTGCTCTTCTTCGGACGAAGACGATTACGAAGACGAGTTTGGAGACGATTGCGACCCGTACGAGGAGGACTGCGAAGGTAACGAGAACTTTTACAAAAGCGTGTAATTATTATTGTAATAATCGAAGACTGTACCGTGCGCGACGTGTTCTCCTTTCTAAAGAGTCTCTCAACTCTCACATTTTCTCTCTCTCTGGTGACACCAAAAATCGTCAAAATCAGATACATGAATACACATTTGCGCGCATAAACCACCGAGAAAGAAGCGAAGAAATACGAAGAGGAAGGAAAGAGAACGCTTTTGTTTGAGATGTATTCTTCTTCTTTCTCCTCCTCCTCGCTTCTTCTTCGAGCGAGGACGACGATAATCAAAAGAAGAGATGATTTCACGGCGGAGAAGGAAAAGACGTCATCGACTGTCGCACTCGTTCGAGGAAGAAGACGACGAGCTTTTCGCGCATTAAGTGCTTCGTCAGACGACGACGTTTTGAACGAGAAAGCAGCAGAGGCAGCAGCACGAGCAGAAAAGCGGAAAAGAGTGATCGCTTCGGCGCTGTCGTCGTCAAAGACGAAGAGCGAAGCGGAGAAATTTAGCGAAAACGTTTTCTTAGAAGAGGACGAGGCGAGGACGACGACGACGACGACGACGACGACGACGACGACGAAAAGCAAAATCGACGAAGAGAAAGTCGCCCGATTGACGAGGAAGAAAGAAGAGCTTGAAAAGAAAGTTTTGGATATGCAAAACGCGATTGATAGCGCGTACGAGTTGTTATTCGAAGGCGTATCGATGGCGGACGCCGAGGCGGCGACGGAGAAGGAGGAGGACGAACTCGCGGCGAACGTTTCGGACGCGTTCATCGAAGATTTTCCAGTCACGACGGAGAAGAAGTTTAAGAACGTGTGCGAGATCGACCCGAAAGTTGGCGAGAGACTCTTGAAAATTGCGAGTGGAAAAGATGGGAAGAAGTATTTGCAGTTTCAGAAAGCCATTCACGCGAGCAAAGGCACGTTGGCGAGAGTGTCGAACGAGTTAGAAGCGAACGAATTGGCGTTATCGACAGCTGCGAGAGGTGGAAGAGGGTTTCTGTCCAGACCTGAAGAAGAGGAAGAGGAAGAGGAAAGACGAGACGATGAAGATGCGGAAGGAATATCAATCGACGATGAGGCGCTGTATCTTTCCTCGAAGAAAACGAAGAAGATTGTGTTGATTTCCGGATTCGAATCGTTCAACGTGCGGTTGTATAAAAAAGTTTCCAAGAGTTTAAAGAAGCGTTATCCGTCGGTCACTTTGTGCGTCTTCTCCGACCGCGACATTGTTGGTAAACGCCGAGTTGAACTCGAACGCGCTTTGGACGACGCCGACGCCTTCTTCGGCTCTTTGCTCTTCGATTACGACCAAGTGGAATGGCTGCGAGAAAAGTTGGAAAGGATCAAAACGAAGTTTGTCTTCGAGTCCGCGTTAGAACTGATGTCAGAAACGAACGTCGGGACGTTTGAAATGAAACCTGGGAAAGATGGCGCCAAAGCTGGCCCACCGCCGGCGGTGCAGAAAATTCTCAAGAAGTTTGGCAGCGGCAAAGAGGAAGATAAACTGGTTGGATATTTGTCCTTTTTGAAAATCGGCCCGCAGTTGTTGCGCTTCATTCCGGGCGAAAAAGCAAAAGACTTGAAGAATTGGCTGACCGTGTATGCGTATTGGAACCAAGGCGGCGAGAAAAACGTGGAAGAGGCGTTTTCGTACATCGCGCGCGAATACCTAGGTGCGCGAGAAGTTGAAGAAAAAGAAGAGGAGAAAATAACCGGCGCTTCACCGGGAGACTTTGTGAAGGATTTGCTTCTGAAACCGTTGCGCGAGTCTGTTCCACTTTTAAAAGGTGGATTGAAGCCGCTCGTGGAAACGCCCGCGTTTGGGTGTTACCATCCGCTGCTCGAGGAGCAAAATCTCCCTTACCCGGAAACTATCGACGAATATAAACGATGGGCAGCGTTGAATAATCTTCCAACCGCCGATGCAGATCCAACGAAACCAGTCGTCGCGGTGTTACTCTATCGCAAACACGTCATTACGAAACAACCGTACTTAGCTGAACTCATTCGAGGTTTAGAACAATCCGGGGTCGTTCCGATCCCGTGCTTCATCAACGGCGTCGAGGCGCACACGATTGTCCGCGATAAGCTGACGTCCTCTCACGAGCAGTTCAATAGGAACAATTTAGGCATAATCGATGTGGACTCATTGAAACCAGACGCGTGTAAGGTAGACGCGGTCGTTTCCACGGTTGGGTTCCCGCTCGTCGGTGGCCCAGCGGGGTCGATGGAAGCCGGAAGGCAAAGCGAAATTGCGAATAAGATTTTAAAAGCCAAGAACGTGCCGTACTTTGTCGCGGCGCCACTGTTGATTCAAGATATTGCCAGTTGGTGGGAATCCGGAGTTGGCGGTTTGCAATCGACAATTTTATACGCGTTACCGGAATTAGATGGTGCCATCGATGCCGTGTCTTTGGGCGGTTTGTGCGGGGACGATATTTTCTTGGTCAAAGAACGCGTCTATGCTTTATCCAATCGAATAAAGAAATGGCACGCTTTGAAACAGAAAGAAAATAAAGATAAGAAAATCGCAATGACGTTATACGGTTTCCCGCCTGGTGTTGGTGCAACTGGTACGGCGGCGTTGTTGAACGTTCCAAAATCGATCGATGAAACGTTAGCGACGTTGCGCAAAGAAGGGTACGATTTAGGCGTGAAAGAGGGCGAACCGTTACCGACGGGCGAGGCGATCGTATCGGCTTTGCGCAACCTCGAGGAGGTTTCTGCAATCATGTTAGGCGCGGAAAAAGGTGGCGAACAGGCCCTTTTGAAGACAAAGAGAGATATTGAAAAGCTCAAAAGAGAGGAGGAAAAAGAAGGCGGAAGCGAGGACTCGTCATCCAAACGCAACGCTTTGAGTCTTCCAGAAAACACGCTCCAACCAGCCGGGATGGACGTTTCGCCGTCGACGCTTCGCAAGTGGCTCTCGTTCCCAGCCGAATGGGGACCGAATGAGTGGGGCCCTTGCCCGCAGTTACCGCCAAACGATATTTTAATTCGTCGAATGGAGAAAGCGTGGGGAAACCTCGAACAGTATCGCGGATTAAACACGAACGCATCGGGATTCAACGTTGCCGGATTCCAACTTGGTAACGTCTTTATTGGCGTCCAACCAGCGTTGGGTGTCGAAGGTGATCCAATGCGATTGCTATTTGAACGCGATTTAACCCCGCACCCGCAGTACGCCGCGTACTACAAGTACTTGCAATACAAGTTCCAAGCTGATGCCGTGTTGCACTTTGGTATGCACGGCACCGTGGAATGGCTTCCGGGATCGCCGTTGGGTAATACCGGGTTGTCGTGGTCGGAGCAATTGTTAGGTGCGATGCCGAATGTGTACGTGTACGCGGCAAACAACCCTTCAGAATCTATTGTTGCAAAGCGACGTGGATACGGCGTCATGGTATCGCATAATGTTCCTCCGTACGGCCGGGCTGGTTTGTATAAACAAACGGCGGAGTTGCGCGAGCTTTTGAACGAATACCGCGAATCGCAACAGTCGCGGAAATTTGGCGATCGAAAGCTTCGCGGCATCGTCGCTAACCAAGCTTCGATGGCGCAGTTGGATAACGACGTTCCGTGTTACTCCGTGGAGACGAACGAGCTACTCAGCGTAAACGCAAACGATGCCGAGAACGTCTGGTCGGACGAAACGTTTGAAAACTGGGCAAACCAGTTGAACGAGTATTTGTTCGTTTTGGAGAATCGGTTGTTTAGCGAAGGTTTACACGTTTTAGGAAGACAACCGGACGCGGAACAATCTGAACGTTATTTAGACGCGTACTTTGGCGACGAGTTGACCGCATTAGAGAAGCAAGTTGTCGCCTCGACGACGTTTGAACACGCGGAGGATATATCTCGCGCGGCGGGACAAGCCGAAGACGACGAGGATGAACAAAGCGATTCTCTCGAGCTCGCTGCGATTAAGAAACAACTCGATAAGCAGTTCGATATCCCGACCGCGTATTCCGAAAAACTCTCCGAAGCGATCACGATTAAAAGTCTTTTACAACGCAACAACGAAGAGTTGGATGTCGGTTTGGTGAGCGCGTTGAACGGCGATTGGGTCCAACCGGCTGCCGGGGGCGATTTGCTCCGAGACGGACCGGGCGTTTTACCGACGGGAAGGAACATACACGCGTTAGATCCGTATCGCATGCCATCTAACGCCGCGTTCATCCGAGGGAGCGATGTTGCCAACGAAATCATCGCCAGGCATCGACAAGAAAACGACGGGCAATTCCCGGAGACGGTTTCCGTCAACCTCTGGGGTCTGGACGCCATTAAAACCAAAGGCGAATCCGTGGCCATCGTTTTAGCTTTGCTTGGCGCGCGATCCGTCAAAGAAAAAACTGGGCGCGTCGCGCGATACGAGTTGATCCCTCTCGAAGAGCTCGGCCGTCCACGCATCGACGTTTTGTGCAACATGTCTGGTATTTTTCGAGACGCGTTTGCCAACGTCGTCGGGTTACTGGACGACTGCTTTGCTAGGTGCGCGGAAGCCGAAGACGAACCGATTGAGATGAACTTTGTTCGCAAACACGCGTTGGAGATGCAAGCGAAAGGTTTAGACGCGACGTCGTCGAGATTGTTCTCGAACCCTCCCGGAGATTACGGGTCTATGGTAAATGAACGCGTCGGGAACGCTTCGTGGAATGATACTCGAGAGTTGGGCGATACGTGGGCTTCTAGAAACGCGTACTCGTATGGAAAATCATCCGATGAGAAAGGCGTCGCGAGGCCTGAAGTCTTGAACGAACTTTTACGAACCACGGAAAGAGTTGTCCAAGAAATCGACTCCGTTGAATACGGGTTGACTGATATTCAAGAGTATTACGCCAACACTGGCGCGATTGTCGCCGCCGCCAACGCGGCGAAAGAAGACGCCGCGGAGAAAGAAAGTGACAGCACGAAACCCAAGCCGGCGTTTAAGAAAGTGCAGTGTTCGGTGGTGGAGACGTTTGGTAAAGATGCGAAAGGTTCGGTGAAAGATCTCGACGAGACGCTTCGATTGGAGTACCGCACGAAACTCTTAAACCCGAGATGGGCGAAGGCTATGGCTGAATCTGGCAGCGGGGGCGCTTTCGAAATTTCGCAACGCATGACCGCTCTGGTAGGTTGGGGCGCGACCACCGGCTTCACCGAAGACTGGGTCTACGACGGCGCCAACGAAACGTACGTCGAAGACGCGGACATGCGGAAGCTTTTACAAAAGAATAACCCGGAGGCGTTCCGAAACGTCGTGAAAAGAATGTTGGAAGCGCACGGACGCGGGATGTGGAACGCGGACGCCGATACGATTGAAAAATTGAAGAAAATGTACGGGGATGCGGAAGATAGAATTGAAGGCGTTTTATAAAACTAATAGCACTAGTATACAAAATTGTAATAATAAATACATACTGTCACGCACATCGCGCACGCGTTCTGTTATTCAAACTGCGGCACGGCGAACGAGATTTCCGGTTCGGGCGTTGGAATCGAGTACGTCAAATCAACCGCCGAAGAAGAAGAAGAAGACGAATCTCCTCCTCCGTCCACCACCTTCGCCCGAAACGATACGTTGCGCGACAAACACACGTCGTCGTCTTGGCAAAAATACACCAGCGCGTTCACCGTCACCTCGTCTTCCGCTTTCGCGTTCGCGTATCCCACCTCGAACCGTAACGCGTTCCCTAAATCCTTTTCCCCGTTCGTAATCTTCACGACGTCCGGCCTTGAACTCGTCGTCTGAATTCGACTTCGTGCGCCTCTCGTCACGTGGTACCCGCTCGGTAAGATCACCGACCCTTTTATCGTCCCCGATGTTGCGCTCGTTAAAGCTTCTACCACGACGGTATTCTCTCTCGCGAGCGCTTTCGCTGGACTCTGCACAGTTGCAAAACCACTCAAAAGCGTCGCGGTGAAAACCATCGTCATCGTCTGTCGTTTTCCGACGGCAACCCCAGAACTCGTTTTCGTCTTTCTCGTGCAATCATCATCCCTACTGTTGTTCTCATAATAATTACTACCACTTTGTCTTCTTCTTTCTTCTTCTTCTTCGTCTTCTTCTTCTTCATCCGCAACAGACAAAGTAAACGGCGACGGGGAAACATCATCCAATTTTGCCGACACCTTTCCCGCTCTTTTTGACGTTGACTCTTGGTCATACCAACGATAACGGGTAAAGTTCTCGTTGTTGTTGTTCCGACGACGACGACGACGATGAGAACAGCGACGCGCAACTTTTTGTCCTTCTCCTCGATGGAAGAGAAGTGTGTGTGGTTTTGAAGCTTCCATCGTGTCTCTAAAACTCTTTGCGTTGTTGCTCGAGTGGAGAAGAATGTAACGAACCATCACGAAAGCGTTCGCTCCTCTCGTTCGGACAACACGCAAAAAAAAAAGCGCGACAAAAAAAGAACCACAGACAGAAGAGAGAGAGATGATTTTGTCTTTTGTTCTTCTGAAGCAAAAAGTACCAAAACCTTTCTCCTCAACACACAGGAACTGCACCAGAATTTGCATTTAGAAATTATTCGAGAAGAGGACGAGCACACTCGAAGCGTTCGCGCCTTAATTCGTGCACACACACCGCACGGTTTTAGACACTTTTCGCGGTTGCGCGCACAGACAGACAGATTTACACGCACACACCACGAGCGCGACCGATGAGAGTGGCCTTGGCGGTTGCGTCAACGCCAAAAGTCGTCGTTGTTGCCGCGCACGAAAAGGCAGAGAGACGAAGAAAAACATCCTCGTCGTCAGCGCGTGGCCTTTCCGCCTTGAATGGAGGCGGTCGTCATACCCGAGGCGACCACGTGCGATTGGACGCGATTCGGGACAACGCGAACAGCGACAGTTCCTCATCGAACGCGCAATCGGAGGAGTACGACGACGACGACGAAATGATGACGATGATGATGACCACGAACAAGACGACGAAGAAAGTCTCGCGACCCGCGCGTAAACCGAAAGTTTCAAAGACGAAGATGAAGAACGAGCGACGAAAGGATAACCCTCCGGGGACGTCTCCCGAAAGAGAGAATTCTTCCTCCTCTTCGTCTTCTCTGTCTTCTCGACAGACTTCGACGAAAGATAAAAAACAACTCTCCTCAACGTCGGAGTCATCAACGAAGTCGTCGGCGGCGGGCACGCGCGAACGCACGGCGACGTTCGCGTCGAGATACCAAGGCACGATGCAGGCGAGTTTCGGGAGAAGTGATGGGTCTTCGCCTCCCAGGAAATACGAACGAGCGAACAGCATCGACGAAGAGCTGATGATGAGCAGTAGTAATAGTAGTCATTCTTCTTACGACGATCACGAAGGCGGCGGAAGAAGGGATTCGTACAATCGAGGCGGACGCAGTTCTTCGTCGTCGAATCCGAACAGAAATAGTTTTCGAAGCGCGAACGTGGAGAGTTACAATCAAGTGTTGCGAGCGTTTGATTCGGTTAGTCGGGAGGACGAGGACGACGACGCGGACGAGAACGATGCTTTGAAAGCCGCCAACGTGGACAAGTTTGGCGACGATGGAAGCGATGAGTACGACGCGTTGGCGATTTCCGCGCCGGGCGTCGGTCAGAGTTGGGCCAAGTTAGAGTTAGCCGCGGATACCGGGAACGCGCCGAAAGCTTTGGAGGCGTTGGAGGCGCTGTTGGAGATGGAGTGCGCGCAGCCGTTGAGGGCGTATAACTCGGCGCTGAGAGCGTGTAAACGAGCTCGGCCACCGGCGTATCGATCGGCGACGACTTTGTTACAACGCATGAGAGCACAAGAGAAGTCAGACGTGAAACCGAACCAAAGAACGTACCACGAAGTTATCGCGGCGTACGCTCGAGCGCACGAGTGGCGGTTAGCGGAGAGAACGTTTGAGGAAATGAAAAGAGATCCAAACGTTGGATGGCACGAAACTTTAGATAAAATCGCCGCGGAATACGAGAATAAAACCAATAAAGATGACGACGACAGAGAAGACGATGAAGATAGTTATAACAATAGCAGATACTCGAGGAGTGGTGGTGGCGGACGATATGGCGGCGGCGGATACGGCGAACGAAGACCGTTCGTGGCGAGAGATCGCAAAGGTCCGTCCAACGATATCGTGAGAGTGTACACATCCCTCATCAGCGCGTACGGGAAAGGTGGTCAGTGGGAAAAAGCGTTGGCGGCCTTTCAAGAATTAGAGAACACGCCTGGGTGCTTTTGCGATACGGGCTCGCACAACGCGTTGTTATCCGCCGCGGTGAGCGCGGCGAAGTATCCGGAAGCTGCTCAATTGTTCACTTCTATGGCGAAAAATCCGCGCGTGAGACGAAATGTCACCACATACAACTCGTTAATCACGAGTTACGGAAAGCAGCGCAAAATTGGCGACATGGAATCAATTTTTGCCCAAATGGCGAGGAATGGTGTGTTCGCGAATGAAACAACGCACGCGGTTATGATTGCCGCGCACGGGAACAATACCTCTACCGGTGATAAAGACTGTAAACGCGCGCTGGATTTACTCACTCGATGCGCGAGGAATCCAAAGTTACGGTGTTCCGCGGTTGTTTTTAACTCCGCTCTCGGCGCGTGCGCGAAACAATCCGACCACGAATCTTTCAATTTGGTTTTGAAAATGATGCGAGAAGAAGGCATCGTTCCGACTTTGATCACGTACAATACGAGATTGATGGAATCGACGGCGAGAAGAGACTGGCGAGAAGCCGCGAGAGCGTATAAAGAGCTACTCTTAGACGGTTTGTTACCGGATTCCATAACTTTTGATTGTTTGTGTGGCATAGAGAAGCTCGTGTTGGCGAGAGAACGCATGGAAGCTTTGGCGCTCGAAGAAGAAGATTGGAAAGGCTTGAAGATTGAGGCTTTGGAGGACGATCCGTCCACGATGGCCGCGAAGGATGTCGCGAAAAGAGATAACGCGCATTTAAATTCCGACGACGAAGACGACGAAGACGACGAAGACGAAGACGACGACTTGTTATCGAGATCCAACCCAATGGGCGAACTTCCAGACTTACTCTTGGACATTATTCGCGACGAAGCCTTGAACGCCAAGTTGAAGAATAACAAAGGCGTTCAAACCGCCGCGTACGACGCGTACCTGCGCGTGTGCTACGCCGACGGCCGTTTCGATGAGGTCTCGGATGCCTTCTCCCGAATGATTTCGGAAAAAGTTCCGCGAACTGTCCACACGTACAACTCTTTGTTGATCTCCTTCGAAGCCTCCTGCAAATGGCGCGAGGCTGAAAACGCGATGAACTTGATGAAGAAAGAAACGCCGGAAATCTTTCCGGATGCGTTGACCTTTGACGCGTTAATCGATGTGTGCGAAGAGATGGGACAGTGGGACCGCGCGACGCAATACCTCGAAGACGCTCAAAACAAATACGGCTACCTCGGCTGCGAAGATGAATTAGGCGTTCTCGATTTGCACCGAGTCCGCTCCGCTGGCACCGCCCAATGTGTCTTGCGTTGGTGGCTGAGACGCATGCGCCAACGTGCGTTAGCTCCGATGGATATCCAATCCGCTGGTAAAGGCACTCGCACCCTCCTCACCGGTACGAGCAAAGAAACGCTCCCCATCTCCATCCGAGACCTTCCCGATGAAATCTCCGTCGTCACCGGTTGGGGCAAACACTCCACCGTCTACGGCCGATCCCCGGTCAAAACGAGAGTCTTAGCTACCATGAAAGCTTTAAATTCTCCATTCACGGTCCCGGAGAAAAACATCGGCTCCGTCGTCGCCGAACGAGGCGCCGTTCGCTCCTGGTTAGTCAAAGAAGAGTTGCTCTCGTTGGGAAGGTTCCTCCTCGGGAATCGCGACGCGTTAAAAAGGAACTTCAACCCGATGAGCGGTCCGAGAAAAGTCACCGACGAGGACGTGTTGAGCGAAGCCACCACGAGTAAGCCGCAATAATACTGATAATTACAATAAAACGCAACCGTGTTAGAGAGAGAGATGTCGTATATATCATCATTAAGGTACCTACTGGTAAATACTAAAAACTGCCATACTTTATCTGAGCCACAAACGTAGTGATGACGTGGATATTTTTGTAGAAGAAAAAAGCATCCCCACAAATACACACACACATAAGTTATGTTTGTTTCCGCGCAAAATCACGGAGCGCTCGTCGTAGCTTCGGTACGTCTCTTTCTCTTTTATTATCGTCCCTTTGCTGCGCGTGTGTCTCGCAACATCGTCTCTCCTCGTCATCATCGAAAGTAATAGGAGTAGGAGTATTATTCCCCATTTTGATAAGAGAGAGAGATTTTACGCGGGGCTCCTTTTTCTCACGTAACGCGCGCGAGAACACCAACACCTTTGCGTCATTCTCTTCCACAAAACTCGCTCTTTATTATTCCGTTGTTTTTGCTCTTGTTTTTTATGTGCGATGACTCACATTCTCTCTCTCTCTTCTTATTCTATTATATATTCTAATCACACAGACTCGAAATCTTGGCGGTCAGAAGAAGAAAGAGTTGAGCACCGCCACCTTTAGACAACGCTCGTCGTCCTCGAAAAGAGCGTCGACGTCGGGGTATAAAGTTACGGCGGCGGCTGGAAGCGAGGACGACGATTTCGTTCCCGCGCAAGACTCCTCGCGGTTTCGCCAAAAACCAATCGAGGACGACGACGAAGACGACGAGAAACCGTCCGGTTTGCTCGGGAACTTGGTCTCCAACCTCCCGACGTTGCGCAAAGAAGACGCTCCGGACTCTTACGGCAACCGACCGGAATCGAAGACGTTGACAGAAGGCAGATATAAACGACCGACGACGGTCCGAGTCGGCAACGTGGACGAAGCGACCGTCCGCGGCGAAGATTTTGAAGTCGCCGAAGGCGGACCCGGCATCGGTTTATTGGTGACGTTGTTGTTCGGCGCGGCGGTGTTAGGCGGCGCGTATTTAACCGTACAAAAGCTCACTTCGGAACCGCCGGCGGCGACGAAACGATCGTCCAGACGCATGCCAGCCAGCGATAAACCAGAGTTAAAATCCGCTCCTTCTCTCGTCCCCGCCGCTACTCCTCCCGCCGCTCCGTCTCCTTCTTCGGAGGAGTAGACAGAGCGCGTAAGTATTTAAACATTCAAATACGATGAATAGAAGATATATATATACAGTACCCCGGGTGAAACAACGCTCTCGTCATCGTTTATGCGTGGTGTTTTCGCGTGTGCCCTCTCTTGCACTCTCCTCTGCTCCTTCTCTCGCTCTCGCTCTCCGTCGCTTTAGAGGTGTTTTACAGCCACAAATCCAAAATCTTCGTTTTTGGATCTTTTTGAATTTTTTTCCATCGGTCTGTCGTCATTACTCCGATTTGGTGGTGGTGCACTTGCGCGCGCTCTGTCTCTCTTTTCGGACGAAAACCGATACGCTTTCTCTTTTTCTATCTCTTTGAATACTCTTCGAGGTTGAGTTGATGATGGTGTTGATGATGCGTGCGCCGTATTTTTCCCCCGTCGTCGCGCGTCATCATAATTCCTTTTCCGAGAAAGTCCCGAACGCTTCGTCTGCCTTCGGCCACGTAACGACCAACACGAACACCAACTTTAAAAGAAGAAGACGAACGACAGAGAATACTAAGAACAAGAACAACAACAGAAGAAGAGGCACTTTGATCGTGCGAAACGGGGATTTAGGCGGCAATTACGGCGACTCCTTCGCGGACGTGGACAACTTACTGGTCAATTATTTCACCTTCAAAGCGTTGAAGTCCTCCTTAGCGCAGATGCAAGAGACGGATTTGAGCCCGGGAAAAGGCGAGTATAAATGGCTGTATAATTTTGCCAGCGAGAACTATAAAAACGACGGACAGAAATTCATACGAGCGTTATTCGCGGAAGGAAGAAGAGATCACGCGGAACGATTGATTAAGCAGAGGGAGGATTTGCTTCAAAGATGGATAAAACGCTTCGCGGATACCGGCGGATTAGACTGCGGCGTAAAAATGAACCGAGAGAACTTGAGTTTGTTGCGAGAACACATGATGAATTCAGTCTCGTTTGCCGAGGAAGGGGAAGGCGGTATTGATTTAGACGGGAGGGGCATGGACGATGCCAAGGATGAAGGAGAGGCCGGAGAAGACGAGGAGTGCGAGGAGTGCGATTTGCAGTCTTAATAGAAGGGCGAGCGAGAAAGAGAAAGCGCAAGCAACGGGTTGCGAGGCCGCGAATATATAAAAGTAACTCTCATAGATCCTCGTTGAAAACCTGTATGCATGTATATAAATTATGATAACAACGCAAAAAACCCTTCCTTCGATAACGTCTGTCTCTCTCTCTCTCTCTCTTTTGCTCTCGCGCCTGTCGGCCTGCGAAAGTCCCACCGCTAAAGAGGAACAAACGAAGCTGCTTTATCTTCACTTTTTAGACGCGCAACTACGAGCTGAAGAAAGAAAGAAAGAAAGAACAAACACGTAAGAATCAGACGCACCACCGAAAGAAAGAATGGCCGCGACGTCATCGTTCCGAGCGTTTTTGAACCACCCGGCCGGGCCGAAAACCATCTTCTTCTGGGCGCCAACCATGAAGTGGGCGATAACCATCGCCAACGTGAAAGATTTCCAAAGACCGCCGGAGTTACTTTCGGTGCCGCAACAAAGCGCGGTCGCCTTGACCGGGTTGATCTGGATGAAATATTCCTTGGATATTACGCCGAAAAACTATAACTTGATGGCGGTGAACGCGGCGATGGCAGTGACGGGATTGTATCAGTTATACAGACGGTACGAGTACGATAGAGAGATGAAAAAGATAATGGAACAGAGCGAGGGCGGCGGCGGAGGAGGAGGAGAGCAGACATAACTCGATAAAAAGAGACGTAGATAGATTTAGAAGAAGAACTTGTAACATTACACATAACGATAACATCTTGTACCGCGAAAAATGTGAGTGATGCGTCAGATAACGAGACTAAGTACTCGCATTCGTTCAAAAGCTGCTTTACATATCAGTATAATCACACTACTACAAACTAAAACTACGATTATAAACTGACTGAGCATGATGACCAATAATGGCCAAGAACTAACCAAAAATACGCGTGTATAATGTTTCTAATATCTCGGATTTCCGTGTACTCTGACGTAACAATGTAACCACGTCGATCCGCTATTGCGTTTTACTTTTTGTCCCTCTTCCGTCGGCGTCCCTCGTCTCAACAACTCCACGCACACGTCTGAGTTTAACTCCTCTTCCGTCATCGGTCGGAACAACGGATGCATGTCTAACTTCTCTTTCATCCAATCCCCGACGTCTTCCACGTCCGTTTGCGTGTATAAAATCCCGCCCTCGCGCAAACAAAACGCGTACTCTGCAATCAACGCCGTTTGTATTATCCGTCGACGTCGTTTCGACCGTTTAAAGTGCGGATCCGGGAACAGAAAGAACAACTTCTTCAGCTGACCTCTCTGGAAATAGTTCGGTAAAAACTTCATCGAGTTTGTCCTCAAACCTGAAATGTTTTGATACTCGCCTGGATGTTCTTTCCTCAGCGCCAAAGCGCGTTCGCGAACGTACTCGGACACTTGCGCCCGAATTTCCATCCCAATAATCAACTCTTTCGGAAACAACGGGCTCAACCGAACGAGCAAACCGCCAAACCCGCACCCGATATCCGCGAACGTTATTTTCGCCTCCTTTTCTCCTTTCTTTTCCATTCTTAACTCGTCTAAAAACGCACTCTCAAAGTGCGCATCCTCTCGAAACGAATCCGGCGCCGTCGGTAAATCCTCCCACTTTCCGTTCGATAAAGGGTTACAGTGCGCTCTCTGTCGGTAGTCTCGTTTCCTCGGGATGGATTTGCCTTGGTTGTTCGCCGAAACTGCGATTTCGCCCAGTAAATCTACCTCTTTTTCTTTGTCTTTAATGTCTCCTTCTTCTATTCTTGCCATAGTGCTCTCTTCTTGAGTAAAACTCCCAAAGTTTAGCCGTCGTTTTTTTGCTGTTTTTGGTCTCGTACTTTTTTTCTCCTTTTTTCAACGAGGGGAGGAGGAGGATATAGTAGTTTACGCGCATATCTGTTTTACGTGATGCGTCAAAAACAACAACGCTTTAATCGTCTCAACGACACATCGCCGTTTCATTTTAAGATACGAACTGTACGAATTTAACCTTTAGGAGTTAAATTTTATTTCGCGAATAACACACGAGTAACCGCTAAACGCGACGCGCAATCATCAATCGATAAAAAAATGAGCCAATCCTTCGCGCTCCAATCACCATCATCATCGAGCACGTTCTCGGTTAAAAATGCCGCGAAAATCAACACCCGAAGATCTTCCTCAAAAGGTCAGCGCGGGAACCAGTTACGCGTGAAAGCTGAAGAAACGAGCACTTCCGGTACGTTTGAATGTATATTTCGATTCCTTTCCCTCGTTTTAATCCAGATCCGACCTCGTTCGTCTCCGTTTACGACGTGAAAAGATAAATTTCGTTAGAAAGAATTTGCTTCGTCAGAGAGACGTGGATACTGGATACGGTTTTCTTGGGAAAAATGACTAATCTCGTACTAAATACTCACCGCCTTAATGTTCTCTTCTCTTCTCTCCTTAAAGGCGTGACTTCAGTCGTGAACGACCAAACGTTCGAACAAGACGTGTTAAAATCGGACGTCCCGGTTCTCGTTGATTTCTGGGCGCCGTGGTGTGGCCCGTGCCGAATGATAGCCCCTCTGATCGATCAGTTGGCGGAGGAATACGCCGGGAAGTTGAAAGCGGTGAAGTTGAACACGGACGAGTCGCCTTCGATCGCGACGGAATACGGGATCCGATCGATCCCGACGGTTATGATTTTTAAGGACGGGAAGAAGATGGATACAGTGATTGGAGCGGTGCCGAAGAGTACGTTGACTGGGACTATCGAGAAGTATTTATAATGTGTTGTGAAGCGTATATAAAAGAGAGGAGGACGGAAGCGCTTTGAAAAGGGAAGGAGAGAAAAAGTGAGAGAGAGAAGAAGCGCGAGTCAAATTATATAATAAGAGAGTACAATTAAATATATTAGAGAGTAAGTGAGAGAGAGAGAGAGAGAGAGTAAGTGTTTGGCAGGCGAGAATGGAAGACTGGATATGGACGAGACATTGTTGTCGTTGTTGTAGACGCGAAGAAGGAGAACGAGAAGAGTTTACAATAATTCGCAAATAATTTTCCGTTTTGTAATAATAAATATAAAGAGAGAGAGTAAGAGAGTGAAGAAGATAACAATGAATAATAAATATAGTAACAACGTGCGTTATGTTATTGTCCAAAAATTTCTCTAATACGTAGTTTGACTATTCAACTCGTCTTGAACCTCTTCTCTTTATCGAGCGGCGTCCCGTTATACGGCGCCGTGACAAACGGATCCCTATAACTCCCACCTAACTTGTCCCAAAACACCAAATATTGCCCGTAGTTATAATTAAATCCCGTGTGGTGGACGGTATGATGCGCTGCCCCGTTCACGAACGGTAAATTCCACGTCACGCGATCGTGAATGTTTATCGTCCACATACCGACGCACGCTAAAGATATAAAATACGCCACGTGGTGCATCGGGAATAAAAACACAAAAATGTGGTACGGGCACCCTTGCAACCACCCATCGATCGGGTGAAACGCGTACGCGCTGAACGGAGTCGTCTCTTTATACCTGTGATGCAACTTATGCAACGGTTTATACAACTTCTTATGGTGCAATCCTCGATGTATCCAATAAATACAAGTATCCGAAAACGCTACGAACATAATCGGCGCGATCACAAACGCGTACAACTTCCCGCCGTGTTCGTTCAAATCCCAATATATCTTCGTCTTCCCGCTCTCCACCAACAACTCGAACGGCGCCGTCATCGCCGTCATCACCGCTATGGACCACAAACTCGTCTTGATCTCGTTCTTCACCTGGTCCTTCCCTTCCCGTTGGAACCAATTGGCTTTATTCTCTCCCGTCTTTTTATCTTTCCGTTTGAACAGGAAATAATACGTCAAAGGGCAAAACGTGAAATAAAACAAATACGTCATCACCAAAAGAAACCCCCAGATGACGAGAAACTTCCGAAGTAAACCGTGCGTTTCCGGGTTGAAATCTTCCGATTTGATTCCAAAGAGATACGGGTCAACGATAAATTTGTTCACCCAGTTCGCGGAGCCGTCGAATCCTAAACCCAGGCCGATGATTGTCGGTACTTCTAACATTATTCTTTTACGTTGTTATTCTTATTATATAATTCACGCGAAAGCGTGTTTTTGTCACTCCTTCAAAGTGTCTCCTCTCGTCCGGTTTTAAAGATGACGATGAGAGTTCAAAACGACGTGAGAGAATAAAAAAACCGAGATGACGTCAATTTTTTCAGCAGAGTGAAAATCAGTCGTAAAAACGAGAGAATTGCCAAAAACGTCAAATTTTTTAAAAACACACGAGAGACGACAAAAAGCAGACGACGAATGCTACTACTACTACTAATAAAATAATACTAATAACAGTAAAAAAAAGTAAGAGTAAGAGTAACACATGCGAGACCCTACTCTCACTCGTGGTGCGAGGAAGGAAGGTCATCAAACGGCGGCGTTTTTGTCGCGGAGAGAAGAGAGAAGCAGTGGCGGAGAGACGCACACGACGACGGATTTGGACGAGTTGAAGAAACATCACAGATTTTTACGAGAGGATGATGATGATGATGATGACAAAAAGGAGGAGGAGGAAACAAGGGCTCGCAGAGGAAGAGGCGAAGAGGAAGAAGCGATGTTATCGTTATTAAACGAAGGCGAACGCGTGGCGAAAAAATACGAGGGAAAACTGTTCAAAGAGTACGCGATTCCGGATTTGTCCCGATGGGACACCCAAGGCGTCGGTTTGCGATGGAGAACGGAGAAAGAAGTCGCGAGAGGCAAAGGCGTGGATATTTGCGGCGAGAAGAGATGTTCGGAGAGGAAGAATCTAGGAACGTTTGAGTTGAATTTTCGGTATAAAGAAGGGGGGAAAGGGGAAGTGAAGAACGCGCTGGTGAAGGTGGTCGTCTGTCCCGCGTGCGAAGAGAAGATGAACCGAAGCCGCCGGAGGAAGAAGAAATAGAATTAGTCATAGATAAATTATTAGAAAGAGAAACGTTGTTGCAACAACAACAACAAAAGTAGTAGATTTAGAAGAACATGCCTCTGCGCCGACCGTAACCACCGTAACCACCTCCGTATCCGCCGTATCCACCTCCGTAGCCGCGTCTCCCTCTCCCGTTTCCAATTAAACCGAGATTGTTCGCCAACATGTACAAAGTAAACGGAGACGCGCCGTTCTTATAGGCGACGTACAAAACCATCCAAGAGAGAAACGTTCCAAACGTGAACGCGTTATCGTCGATGTAATCACCGTAATCGTGATCGAATCGATCTCCATACGTGCTCCGCCCCATGCTCCGGGCGCCTAAACCAATCCATCGTCTCAGGATGAAGAACAAAAACGCCGCGATGACGCAGTTCGCCGCAATTCTTCCGTTATCCGACAACCCGTACGAATATTGATACCTGACCGCGCCTAAGAAATCTCCCAGGCGAGAGAGGAGACCCCCACTCTCACTCGCAGTGTCGCTATTACTTCTAGTATTCCCTCCTCTCTCTGCTCTTCTCCTCTCCTTCTCTCGCGTCAGCTTCTCCTCGACCGCGCGCAAAGTCCTTCTTGCCTCCTCGTTCTCGCTCGCCAAACTCAAACACTTCTCCAAAGCTCTCTTCGCCTCCTCCAACTTTTTCACATCCCCGCCGCTCGATGCCGCGAGTCTGTGCAAACATTGTCCCAACCGCGACCATCCTTTCGCGAAATCTCGTTTCAGTTCCGTCGTTTTCTTCGCATCCACCAACGCCTCTTCTATTTTCTCCAAATTCATCCTCGAAGCGCATCGATTGCTGTAATACAAGTGTAAACTCGGATCATCTTTATTCGCTATGGATATGGCTTCCGTAAACGCTTGCTCGGCTTCCTGGTATCGCGCCGCGACGTAATGGTCGATGCCTCGCTGTTTCGCACTCAGCGCTGCTTTGTTCTTGTCTTCGTTCGTGGTGTTGTTGTTGTTATTGGACATTTATTGTGACGAGACGAGATGAAACTGTCGCGTCGTTCCTCTCTCTCTCTCTCTCTCTCTCTCTGTTGTGCGTGTGGGTGTCTGTCTCTGTCTCTTCCTTTGTTGCGCTTTGTGCGCGTGGTGATTAGTAACGAAGAGTTATTCCTTCTAAAGTTCCCCAGAATTTTCCCCTTCTTTCCCTCTGTCTTGTCGACACAACAACACCATGTCGACGACGGTTCCTCCTCCTCGTTCGATTTCAGACCGTGGCGAAAAAGGAGCGAACGAGGACGGGGCTTTAAAAACGACTTTTGGGCACGAAAAAGGACAGAAACAACTTCCGTTCGTGTACTTGGAACCGTTTTTGGATTGGAACGCATTCAGAGACGACGAAGAAAACGATGGAAAGAAAAAGAAGAGTTTCGAGTCTTCGTCGACGAGGGATTCGTTCTTAGTGGACGCGGGCGGGTACCACGCTCGGTCTGGGTTTGCATCTTCTTCTTCAAACGAACCGTCTCTGCTCTTTCGGTCGGTGACCACTCGCGGGTACTTTTTACCTAAAGATTTGCTCGCCAAGAAAGGAGAGAAGACGAAAGGCGTCTTCGTCGGCGAGTATAATCCAATCTTTCAAACGTCCGAGGAGTGCAACAAGAAATCCCTATTAGGTCGATTTGAATGCGGGAGAACGAGCGCGACGGTGAGTGCGAAAGATAACGGGTTGTTTTGCGATCAGGAGTTGTTCGAGGCCGTGGTGGCGAGATGTTGTCGAGACTCGCGTTTGGCGACGTCGGCGAACGGAGAAGACGGAGAATCTGTGCGAGAACGGAAAATGATCGCGACGGAACCGCTCGGGAATCCCGTGCGGTTGAAATCGGACGCGTGCGAGATTATTTTGGAGAAAATTGGGTTTAAGGAGTTACAATTAGTCAGCGAGTGCGAATCGGTCGGCGCTTTAGAGAAGATTGGTTCCGGCGCGGTTATTAATTTAGGTCACTCGAACTGTTCAATCGTGCCTTTTTTGAACGGCAAAGCGCAAATGCAAGGCGCGACGAGGGTAGACGTTGGCGGAGAAAAGTTAATCGACTGCTTTGGAAAGATGGCGTTGGATTCGCAACGCGCAGAGAGCGTGCACAAGGCGAATTTTTTGAACCAAATGTTCGTGGAGACTGGGAAAATCGGGAGCGGTCGCGCGGCGATGGCGTTGCAAGGACAGTTGTTTCGAGAGATGGCTTTCGTATCGACAAATTACGAGGAAGAAACAAAGGCATGGAGAGACTGTTTGAACGGTAAAGAGTACGCAAAAACGAAAATCTTACAATTTACACCTCAATACGGCATCAAAGAGTTGGATTTGAACGACGTCGTCGCGAAAGCGAAACACAACTTCGATAAAAAAATAGCCATGGTGAAACGGTTTGCACAAGGAGACACTGTTCGAAACAACACGGAGAAGTATGCGAGAGAATTTGCAGCCATAGAGAAAGATCCGAGAGCATTTTACGAAGGTTTGTTGAACGCGTTGGAGACTGCGGAGAAGAATTTGAAGGACGCGCGATACGCTCGAAGTTTAGAAGTTCGAGGCGTCACGGAGGAAGAAGCGAACGAGGAACGCGAGCGAGGAGGCGGTGGTAGAAAAGGCGTCAGGCGGCAAACTACCGCGGCGAGAAAACGCGCGAAGTTAATGGCGATGCATGCTGGCAATAAAGAAACGTTAGACGAAGTAGAAGCGGAAGAAAAACAAAACACGACCGACAAAGGGTTCGGCGACGGCGAAGACGATTGGTCCATGTATTCACAAATGGCGCGAGGTGCGGATAAAGCCATCGACGGCGAAATAAAAGACCCGGGCGCGCAAAAAGTATCCGCGTGCGAATCGCTGTGGGAAAAAGCGAGAGCAGAGGTCTTAGCGGTGGACCCGCAATACGAAATCCGAAAATTGTCCGGTATGGAAGCTCGACAATTGAAAGTGAGAGCCGAACGTATTCGCGCGCCAGAATCTTTGTTTCATCCTGAGATTTTAGCGTCCAAAGGTATCGTTCGACAAGTGAAAGACACTCGTGGAGGTTTAGCCGCCATTGTTGACGAGTTCATCATCCCGCAAGGCGGCGTACAAGACGCTTTAAAAGAATCTTTCAAAAGATGCGGCAAAGACGTCGAGCACGAAATCTTGCGAGAGAAAGGCAAAGACGCTTCGATCGTTTTAACCGGCGGACTCTCGCGCCTCCCTGGTTTGCAGACCCGTTTGCAGGACTACGTGATTTCAAACTCATACCCAGGCATGGCGCCGACGGTGACGTTGAGTAAAAACGGTAGCAAAGACGGCATTTTTGACGCTTGGAAAGGTTTATCGTCTTTGTCGTCATCGTCGTCATCAGCGGGTATCGTCGTCACTCGAGATGAGTGGCTCGAAGGCGGCGAGAGCGTTTTTCATTCCGAGAGATGATGTGTAGTAGGATATATCCATAGAGAGAGAGAGTGTGTGTGTGTGTGTGAGTGGGAGAGAGAGAGTAGAGATTTAATAATAGTAGCGCTGTACGCGAAACAAGAACAACAAAGAAAAAACACCTACAGGTAACACCACAAAAATTCCTTCCCCAAACTTAATACTAAACCTTTAATATATACATAATATATACATAAGCGTCGATAGTAACAGCACTTAGATTACAGAAAATGTCCAATCGTCATCATCCTCATCATCACAAGAAAGGAGCGTGGCGTTCGGTTAAACGAGAGCAAAACCCAAAATCCATTCAAGCGACGGTCTCCTCGACCAATTTCCGAGTTCGGGAACACGTCTTGCAGGAAAAACAATTCACGGACGAGTCGATATCGGTACAAGTCTTTCTGAAAAAGAGCAAAATAGAAGTCTTCGTATCCTGCGCGTTGATCGTAATGGCCGTTGCGGTTGGTTTAGTGAACACGTCCGCCTCGATAGAGAGGCAAAAAGAGGTGTTCTTTAAACCGGTAACTGTTTTGTATTTAAGCTTCATGTGGCTTCTGTCCTCGTATCTTCTGCGAAAGCGACAGAGCGAAATAGTGCGGGTGATACCTAATCTCGGGGTCGATATAAGCGGAGACCGCTTTTACGATATAGAAAAGATAGAGAACGTGATTATAAACGAAACGGTGACGACGACGGATGCGTTTTATTACGTAGCGTTGATAGTGAAAGAAGGAGGAGGAGGAGGAGGAGGAGAGAAGGTGGTGCCGTTGTTTCGAAACGTGAACCCGGTGCCGGCGCAGGTGTTGAAGAAGGCGTTTATTAGCATACGAGAGAAGTTAGGGATGAAGGTCTAAATAAATGGCATTGTACCAATACTATTTATTATCGTTAATCTAAGGTGAACATGCGACTCCCGACGTCCTCGGTGATGAACTCGAACCCGTCTAAAATCCCATCCCCGGTTGTCGCCGAACATTTTTGCACTCGCCATCGTCGTTTGCTACTATTCGACGTCATTCCACTCAACACCTCGCTACTGCTAACACTAACACTATTACTACTACCAATACTAACCAATCCTAAAGCCTCCGCAATATCCCTTCCACTCATCGCCCCTTCCACGTCTTGCTTATTCGCCAACACCAACAAACTCGCGTCGACGAGTTTCTCCTCCTTCAATATCACATCCAGTTCGTTCTTACAGTCTTGTAATCGAGCGACATCGGTGGAATCTACCACCCACACCAACGCGTCTGTTTTTTCGAAATAGTTCCTCCAAAACGTCCTCAACGTTTTCTGACCTCCGACGTCCCAAACGTTCAATCGATAGTCGTTCAAGTGCAAGCTGGAAATGTTGAACCCGAGGGTTGGTGAAATTTTCGAAATGTCTTCGCCGTTTATTTTTTTCACGATCGTCGTCTTCCCGGCGTTATCCAAGCCCACGACCAAGACTCGGATTTCTCGCTCTTTGCGCTTCACCTGTTGATTATGTCGTTTGAGAGAGAGAAGAAACAGAGAAGATATCAGCAGGGGGGAAGTTTCTTCATCTCGAGAAAGTCAACGCCAACGAGAGGCGAAAGAGTTGTTTCGAGCTCGAGGGAAATTTTCGAAAAATCCGAAATCAAACGACGCGCTCGTTCGAGACGACGCCTCGACGATTTCGACGGCATCACGCTTTATAAAACAATAGTATCGAGCACCGTACCTTCTTTATTATCGTCGAGAGTCCCATGATGTAACGATGTGTGTCTTTTTATATGTGATGATGTTTTTGCTGATGAGTGACTTTTTTACGCGTGGCAGTTGTGAGTTTTCCGCCAAAAATTCCTCCTCTGCTCAGGTTTTTGGCACATTTGACCTACGAATACACACAAAACATTAAACGCTCGTATAACCGGTCGAGAGAAGAAGAAACAGAAGAAGAAGAAGACAAGGAAGAAGAAAAACAAGAACATCGACATGTTTTCGCTCTCCTCCTCCTCGATTTTGATGATTTCAACACCTTCCAAACCTTCCTCCTCTCGTGGTGGTCGGGGAAAAGCATTCTTTTGCTCTTCTGATGATGGTGGTGGTAGTAATGGTGATGACGATGCGCTTTTGCGCGACAAAACGTTGCTCTCGAAAAGAGATTTGATGAAACGAGTCGCCGGAGGAGCGTCCGTGATGTTGTCGTCGTCGTCTGGTTTGATTTTACCCGGGCTGGTGCCAAGCAGCGCGTTTGCCGCTGCCGGAGAAGAAGCTTCTTCTGCTTCTGTTGCTCTCCCTAAAATACCGAGAACTGAGGTTCCGTTGAAGTTTACCCAAGAGTACCCTTCCGCGGTGATTAAAGGATGCTGGCAGTTATCGGGTGGACACAAAGGCGACCCGGCGGATGACAGAACGTCGAAAGATAAAGGCGCGGTGGAAGATTTTGAGACGTTTGTAAATGCGGGAATTACGACGTTCGACACCGGGCCGACGGCGTGCGGATACGGCGACAGCGAATTAGTGATTGGAGATTTTTTAAAGCGCAATCGAAACAGTGAACAGTGTCGAGTGCACACGAAGCTGTGTTGCGTTGGTAGAGAACAAGTTGCGATGACTGAAAAATGGGTGAAAGAGAACGCGTTTGATGTTCCGAGCAAACGCTTAGGCGGGTTGAAGAAGATCGATATGGTACAAATGTATTGGAACGATTACGGGAGTTCGCAATATATTGATTGCGCGTTGCATTTGACTGATTTAAAAGCGAAAGGTTTGATTGGCTCCGTCGCGTTGACGAATTTCAACACGAAAAAAATGGAAGAGATGATTAACAAAGGCGCGGAGATTTCTTCGAACCAAATTCAGTATTCGTTGTTAGATCGACGACCGGATTTGAAGATGAACGAGTTTTGCAAGGCGAGCGGAGTGAAATTGTTACCGTACGGCGTTTTAGCCGGCGGTTTTTTATCGAGCAAGTTCTTAGAGACTGACGTAAAAGACGTCGTTTTAGATACCGGCTCGAAGAGGAAGTATTCGTCGGTGATAAGAAACTTCGGCGGTTGGGGTAATTTGCAAAAATTGTTGAAAGTTCTCGACTCGATTGGGAAAAAACACGACCAGAGCATCGCAAATGTCGCCACTCGATGGGTTTTGGAGAAAGAAAGCGTTTTGGCGGTTATTTTAGGCGCGCGAAACGATTTTCACGTCGAAGATCATCAAAAGTTATTCCAATTTACGCTCGACGCGGAAGATAAAAGTAAAATCGACGAAGTTTTGTCCTCCACGACCAAAGCAACCGGCGACTGCTACGATTGGGAACGAGGAGGAAAGTGGTAATTTTTAACGTCTTCGAGCTGGAAATAATAAGCGAATAGCGGCGTTTAGAGTTGTATAGCAGAATAATAAATAAAAGCAACACGTGTTGATATAATATTAAAGGAATGATGACAATATTAGTATATTAGTTGTTGTTGTTTGTGGTTCTTTTCGTTTCGATGCTCTCATCTCCTTTTACGCCGATTTATTCGTCTCTTCCCATTTCATCTGATTCGCGTTCAAGTGCTTCCACCCTAACGGCCCATCTACGAAGTGATGTCTCAACGCAAACAAAAGTCGACATGTGTTGAACGCTGCGAAGCACATCCACACGCCTGGTAACGTCGACCCTTCAAATCTCAACGCAGTCAACATCACCCCGGTGCTCACAAACATACCGCCCGCAAGTCGCAAAAAGGCTTGGTGACCTTGCATCAACCCTTCCGCAACAAATACGATACCGTTTAATGGCTGCAACGCCGCTCCAATCAAGGTCGGTAAAACAGCAAATGTCTGCACGTCTTTGATCGGCGTGAAAAACGGAAGGGCAAAAATTGCCGCCGATTGCATGAAGAACAAGAAAACTCCGATTAGAATGCCCCAAGCTAACAATCTATCCGCGACAGCTTTTGCCGCCAACGGGCCGCCCAACTCTTTCGAGTGCATTCGCTGCGGGATCAAAATCGTCGCAATCGTCGACAACGCCAAGATAGCAATCGCGCCGAGCTGAAAAACTTGCGAGCTAACCGTATGTGCCGCCGCCGCGGTGCCCGTACTATCCATCGTCAAAATCGTTCTCGTCACCGCTAAAAACGTAATATTTTGCGCAAGCGATCGCAACTGCACTCCGGCGCCACCAACGAGTAAAGCACCAATCGCTTTCGCATCTGGCGGTTTCAACATCGACCTCACCGTAACCAAATTTCGTTTCAATAAAGTCCCGATGTACAACCCAGCGGCGACTAACTCACTCATCGACGTCGCCAACGCGGCACCAGCCACTCCTAAAGCTTTAACCATCCCAAAACCAAAAATAAATATCGGATCTAAAATAACGTTCATTAACTGTGACGCCAACGTAATCTTCATTGGCGTCGTCACGTCCAACGTACCTCGAAACGCCGCGAATCCAACCGTACTGACAATCGCCGGAATAAACGTCAACGCTCGAATCCCGATGTATGGTGCCGCTTGTATCCCAGTCGCTGAAACCGGATCTAGACCAACTAAACCTAACGCAGGATTCCTCAAACATCCCATCACAGTCATCCCGAACAAACCGACTATAAACGCGCAAAATATCCCTTCGCCGATTTTATTCTGCAACTCGGCTTTATCCCCACCCGCAGCCGCTCTCGCCACCATCGGCGCCACTACGGAAGGAATGAACGATATGATCCAAAATGCCGACTGAAAGACTTGATTCGCTGCGCCTTGCGCTGCCAACGCGACCGCATCGCCCATTCTTCCTACCCAAAATACGTCAACGATGCCAACCAAAGGAATGATAAGAAAATTTAACACCGCCGGTATGAACAGTTTCATGATTAACTTATCCGTCTCGTCGTTGCGAGGTAACACTTCCGGATCTATAGCCATGCCAAATCTAGGTTTTACTATTTTCTTGATCTCGCTGTTATTATCTTCTTTATTCTCGTCCATGGTCGCATCAAACGCGTGTGCGACCAAATTGTTGTTTTTGTCCTTCTTCCTCGAGTGAGAGGATAATGTGTACGTATTGTTTTTGTTGCTCGTGAAATACTCCCCCGCGCTGGAGCTGCGTTCGTCACTTTTTGTCGCGCGAACAACAAACGATGATCTCGTTTGTATCGTCTCGCCCCTTTTCTCAGAGCAGTTTAGCGTTTCCTCCTTCTTCTTCTTCTTCTTCGCGCGGTGTTGGGAGGTCGAGATGCCGGTCGAGAATTGACACGTCGTTTTTCTCATTACATTCTTTTCACCTCCTGAAGGAGAAGAGCTCGCGACACCCGTCCTCGACGACGACGTCGAGCTCAACATGACGAGAGTAGTATTGCAGTATCGTCTCTCTCTCTCTCTCTCTTTCGATGTTACTTTATCTCAAACACAAAACAGACGACAGGTGGTAAAGATATGTGAGGGAGTACAATGAAGCATTTCCGCACAAGGAGAGAAGATGTCCTTTGCCACGTCGACATAAAAAAACAAACAAAAAATCAAAAATCGAAGACAACACCTTTATTACTGGACAACTAACTTTAAGAAGATGACAATTTGAACTACATGATACACACGCTAGTTTTTCTTCAACGCTTCCGCGCAAACGCTCATGGCTTCCGCGACGGTCGCACTTTTCGCTAACGCGTCGACGTCGACGACTGGATTTTTCTCCCCCAAGTCTTTGGCGATTTGCGTTTCGATGGAACCGCCGGATTCGAGGAAGCACCCGATGCATTTTTTCGTGGACGTTTCGATCCAAAACGAGACCAGTTGCGGCTTGAAGTCACCAATTGGGCCGACGGCGGAGACTTTCCCGGTTTCCATCGCCGCGTGGCCTCCGAAACCGTAGAATTGCCAAGAGACTGGGCGGTCCGAATTCGGTTGCTCGAATACCCTGGAGTAGAAGAACGGTTCGTATTTGTAATCCGGGACGTCTTTTTCACCGATGAGAGTTCGCGCGCAGTGCGCGGCAGATGCTCTGGCGTGTTTCACGTGTTCCATTCTGTAATGTTCTTCGTTCTCATTTGGTCCAGTCAAACGAACCGGAAACGAACACACGTCACCGATGGCGTAGACGTCTTTTTGGGACGTTTCAAATTTGCCGTTTACTTTAATCCCGCCATCTTTTCCTTTCTCCAACAGCCCGCCAGAAGAAGAGTCACAAAATGGTTCCACGTTTGGTCGAACGTCCGAACCGACACCAAGGACGACTAAATCGGCGTCCAACTCTCTCCCGTCGTTCAAAACGACCGATTTCCCGTCGTTGATTTTCTTCACCGAGGCGTTTTTAATAAACGTCGCGCCTTTCGATTCGTACAACTGTTCGTAATGCGCGGCGATTTCTTTCGTAAACAACCTCGCCATGATATTCGATTCTAACAAAACGACCGTTGGTTTTAAACCTCTCGCACACATCCCCGCGGCTACCTCTAAACCTATGTACCCGCCGCCGACCACCACCGGATGTTTCGGCTTGGCGTCCATCGCTTTCACCACTTCCAACGCGTCCTCGTGACTTCTCAAAACTTTACACATCTTTCCGTCAAAACCTTCAATAAACGACCCTTTGTGTGCGCTCACCCCAGTTGCAATCACCAACGCATCGTACTCGATTATTTCTCCGCTCGCGGTTTCCACCCGTTTCTTCTCGTAATCGCACTTCGTGATCTTGGTTCCCAATTTCGTCTCCACCTCTTTCTCTTTATACCACTCCTCCGTTTGCCTCTCCCCACCGCCCCCGACGCAGGTATGAAACCCAGGTAATCTCGCCGGTGACTGTTCGTTCAAAAACGCCTTCGACAGCGCCGGGCGTTCGTACGGTAGGACGTTTTCCTCCGACACGATTGTTACCGATGATGATGATGTTGGTGACGACGACGACGACGACGACGACGGTGCGCCAACTAAAGCTCGCACGAGGTAGCCCGCGGAATTCCCGCCGCCAACGATCACCACTCTTCTTTGCGCCATTTTATTATACACTTATATATGTGTCTTTATACTTTTTCGCTTTCGGAAGGTGTTTCGTTTGCCGTTATACGTAGAGTTTTAATCAGAGTTTTATTATAGTAGTAGTAGTACTAGTACTCTCGTATTGGAAAACAAACAACTTATTAGATTTCTGTCCTTTTTTGAAGCTTTCTTCTCTCTCTTTGAATTCCTCACACACAGAAAAGAGAGAAGAATATTCGTATCTATCTCTCTCCACTGACGTGACCGTCTCTCTAATCTCTTCTCTCTCTTGTGTTTCTTTTGAAGGGCGGGTGTTTACGTATTATTAAAGCGTTTCAGACGTGCGCGCAAAAAGTGTGCTCTCTCTTCTTTCTTTCTTTTTCGGTGGTGTATTACGCGCGGAGACCGTGCGACCGAGAGAGAGAGAGAGAAAGATTTAAACACGCATCATTAAATATTCAAAATCTTACCCGTTGTGGTTGTGTTGTTGGTTGTTGGTTTGAATAAAGATGAGTTTTACCTCGAGCACGAGCACCACCGTTTTGGCGTCGCGGCTGTCTTTGACAACGCGACGAGTTGATTCGTCGACGAATACTACGAAGAGTAGTAACAGAGGTTGTCGAAAAGGATGTTTCGCGCCTCCTCGTTCTTCGTCCTCGGTGGACGAAGCGAGATCGACAAAGAGCAGAACGGCGAAAGGGAAGAAGACCTCCTCTTCTTCGAGTGGTGGGAAAAAGAAGACGGGATCTTCTTCTGTGCAACGAATAATTCATACGGATAAAATAGTCTCCAAACTGAACGCGGTTTTAAACAAAGACGAACAAAAAAAGTCCTCAAACAAAGACTCCATCGGGAACATCGACGAAGAGTTATGCCCGACGAAAACGAAACCGTGGTCGGAGATTAAGAAGATTGCGAAACCGTCGCAAACCGCGTGCGGATGGGACTGGACGTTTTATAAGTTGTCGAACTTCTCGAGCGAGGAGAACGCGAGAGAATACATGGCGATTAAACCGGTACCGGCGGTGAAGTACCGGGGGTATTATTACGTCGTCGATCATCATCACACGTTGGCGGCGTTAGAGTTAGCCGGGTGGGACGTGGATGTGACTTTGGAGGAGATTTACGAGTTCGAGGACGACTTGAGCGAGGAGGCGTTTTGGGGAATCATGGAAGGGAAAGGGTGGTCGTTTTGCAGAGACGAGAGTTACAAGAGAATAGATTTGAAGGATTTACCGGAGAATTTCGAGTTGTCGTCGTTTCGTAACGACGTCTTTCGCTCGTTGGGGGGATTCGCGAGGAAGTTTGGCGTTCTCAAAAGAGGCAAGTCGTTGGAGGAACGTTTGTTCTTCGAGTTTCAGTGGGGATACTTTTTTTGGTTACACAGATCGGACAAGTACGGATTATGGCCGAGCGCGGAGTTATCGAGAGGTTTCGATAGACTGATGACCATGATTGAAAACACCGACCAGGACGAATACATCGACAAACGACGGGACGTGACGGATATGATTGAACTCTCGGAACGCGTTTTGCAACCTTTGTATTCGGTGTTGGTGCAATACATCGGTCCTTTAGCCGCGACGTACGACCAGCTCCCGACGGGCGAAACCAAGAAAGTCCCAGGATTAAAAACGTTATTTGGAAGAGACTATTTACCCGGAGTGGTGAACGAAACCGCCGTTCAAGGGTTGATTCACATCAACTCGTTGAAGAACAAAAAAGTCGTCAAGAAAGTCTTGAAAGAAGCGACGGAGAAAAGCATCGACGACGTTTGAGAAGAAGAAGACGTTGAGAAGAAGAAAAAACAAAGTGTACTACTAAACTAATACTACATACTCTAGAAAGAAAGAAAGAAAGAAAGAAAGAAAGAGAACGACGATCGCGGTATCCTTGCATAGCTTTTGTTTACAACAGATTGTCCGATTGAGCTCTCGCTAGACGAGCGTGTACAACAACTATTGAAAAATCCTCCTCTCACTCTCTTTTCCTCATTTGTTTGTGAAATGCCTCCGCCTTCGCACTCGTTGTTCAAGCAGCAGCGCAGGCAAAAACTGAGACTTCTCTGTCTTTTATTCCTGTCGATACCTTTAATCGTGGAGATTAAATCGCATTACTATTCCGCAGATGATGATACGAGTCGACAGAGAGTGCAAATTCATCATCGTTCCAGCAACGACATGGAACAGCACTTGCAACAACTCTCAGGCCAAGACGACGAGGCGAGAGATGGAAACAACAAGAAAGTATTACCAAAGTTCTTAGCCGGCGAAGAAGACGCGATGAAGTACATCGACGGGCACGGGAAAAAAGGTGGAGGAGGACGAACGCAAAGCGCGCACCGGAGAGGATGGATTGCGTCGAGTAGTAGTAGTAGTAGTAGCAATAGCAATAATAATAATAAACCGGATAAGAAGTTTTACGACGTGTACTTGAAAAACGCGATCGAGAATAAACCAGCCTATCCTCTCTTGAAAGGCTTTCTGAGAACGGTTTTGGAGGCGTATCCAGAGTCGCGAACGTGGTTCGACGGCGGCGCGGGGACGTGCGGGACGATGAGAGCGTTGAGAAGCGCGGGGAAAATAGTCAGAGGGATTGAAATATCCGACGTAACGAAGACGTCGTGTAAGGAATTAGCGAAAGAAGGGGTGGTAGAAACGGGCGTTTTAAATGATTTGAGTCGCTTCGAGGACAAGCGGTTCGACGTCGTCTTCTCGAGCGAAGTCTTAGAGCACGTGCCGACGCATTTAGCCGAACAAAGCGTCAAAGAGTTGGTACGAATCGCGAAAAAAGACGTGTTTGTCACCATCAGTTTACGAAGGAGTGGTCTAGACCCTAAAGATCCGAAGAAACCGGCGATTGTGCACCTCACCGTCTGGCCTCGCGAAAAATGGGAGAAGGCGTTCGTCAAAGCCGGGTGCGAAATCAATCGAGCGGCGTTGAAGAAGTTCGAGAAATACGACGAGACGAAATACGGAGCCAGACCAAACTTTTTCGCGTTCACCTGTCATCACCACCAAAAAGGCACCACCGAAGAAGAGAACGAAGACGAAGAAGAGCAGGAGATTCAATCGTAATACGAATCATCATCATCGTCGCAATAAGTGGCGAAAAAAAATGTAGCCGACCACGCCGCAAAAGCGATATAGAAGAGGAGGCCAAAGGAACATCAATAAAGAAGACCAAAATCGCGATACTAAATTAACCCTAAACATCTCTGTTTTTAAAACCGTATCTTCTTCACCCCGCAACTGCTTTCCTCCTCATATCAACACACAGAAAACCTTTGTAAAGTCACATCATGTCGTTCGCTTTGCAAACCGCCTTGCCGATGCGCACCACCGCGACTTTCTCCAGGTTCGTTTTACTCTGTTCCTTTGTTCGTTGTTCATTCGCGCGTGGTCTCTGTCTCTTTATTCTCTTCTTCTGAGTTTAAAATATATTATTTATAAAGCGCGCGATCTCCGTCCGATTCTCAAGTGGAAAAGGTGGGGATACGGTCCTCCCAACACATCCCAACCGCGAATAAAATTGCGCTTTGTTTACTCACAACTTCACAACGCTCTTCTTCTTTATCACGTCTCTTCATCTTTCTCTCCACGTTCGTCTTGAATGGGTATCTTCTACGTACCGTTAAAAAATATAAACAGCAAAGTCAAATCGCAAACGCGATCCACCTCTCGAGGGGTGAAAGTCCAAACCAGAGCCTTCTCGGACGTGAACTTGGCCATCTCCGGCGCGAACGCGTTGATGCTCTCGCTCGGACGATTCGTCTTCATGCCGTATCAAAGAGCTGAAATCGCGAAAGCGGGTTTGCCGACGCAAAACGGCGAGACGCACTACGCCGCCGGCGACGTGAAAGCAGAAGAGGCTTCGTTTTTGAACACGACGAACGACCCGAGCGGCTTTACGTTGATTGACGTCATGGCGTGGGGGTCTCTCGGGCACGCGTTGGGCTTCGCCGCGCTTGCTGTCGGTTCCTTCTCTTTGCTTTAAGCAAACTGCTCGACCGAGGAGGAGCAAACTGCTCTGCGCCTAGAACCTTTATTATAAGTAGTCAAAATCAATATTATCATTTGTGCACACTATGTTACGTCAAGTACTCTATCTTTGCTCTCTCCTCTGCTCTTTCCTTCTATATGTACGAGAGCTCGAGAGAAAAAAACAAAAAAACGCTAAAATTTCTGAAAAACAAAAAAAAAACGCATTTCTTTTTGTTAACAACAACAAGTATCATCACGAACTCCTACTCTTCGCGGAAAAGCGCAGGAGTAGTTGCGACGACGCAGAGCATAACAACGACGAATACTAAGCGAGACCAAGAAAGAGTGTTTTTATTTTCGAGAGATTTGTTTTCTCTCCAAGCGCGCTCTTTGTATTTATTTTTGTTCGTGTCGGCGTATTTAATTCTGATCTCGTTGGCGATTGTTATTGAATTGACTCGATCGGTGGTACGGTTAAGCGCGTTCGCGTACGGTTTATCAATCGCGTGAGAGTTTAAGTTTGTTTCCTGTTATCTTCTTTCTGCTGTTCGGTCGTTGGGTGTTCGTGCGCGCGGATGAAGACGATGACGATCCTTTCGAAAAGAAGAATGTTTTTCTTTTCCTTGCTCGTTGTTACTTTTTGGGGTGCCTTTGCGCGCGCCGAAGAAACGACGAATAACGTTCCGAGCGTCTCGACGTGTTTGTCGATGCCAGACGTGAGCGCGTGTGCCAGTCCGACGTCAAACACGTGTAAAGCTTTGTTGAACACCTGGAACGACGCCGGGTGTTTCTGCGATGGCGTGGAGACGGTGGATATTTCGGCGTACGCGAGCGCTTTGGAAGGCGCGATGTTAGCGAATGGCATCGCGAAGCACGACGCGTCGACGGATTCTGTTTGCGTGCAAGCGCTGGCAGAGCAATCGTCACTTGGTGCGCAAGATGTTTTGAAAGCTCCAGCGTACGCGTACGCGGTGAAAACGTCTTCGACGTCGTACTCCGTACATTGGGCGGCGAGCGAGAAGTACAAGGACGAGACCGTTTCCTTATATTCGGTCACGCCTTACATTCCTGGTGCTGATAAGATGCCCATTCGATACACGTGGCCATATTATGGCATCTCATCGACGTTAAATAGTAGTGTCGCTTTTGGCGGCGCTTTATCTACCTCAGTCGACTTGTCGGATATGGAGCAAACCGCGTCCAGTTTGGGAAGTGTCATTGTTTTTCTAGTACACGCCGTCGTGATCGATGGTACTGGTACAAAAACAGTCTCTCCGAATTTCGCGTCGGCTAAATACGTCCCGGTTCTCGCCGGAAATCCGATTGTTGAGATGTTTGCCTCGGCGACTTCATCTGATGTTTCTACGTCGTGCGGTACGTTCACGTCTCCGTGCGCGTCGTTGGCGGCAACGTTGGCGTCGACCTTGTTCAGAAACGCTGTGAGCAAGAAAGTGTCGTTGCTTCCCGGAACGTTCGCTTCGAGTTCGTGCGGTCTTTCGATAACGTCTCTTGGACCAGTAGAGATTTCTTCTCTCACTGGGTTGCCCGATTCAACTACAATCGACTGCGGATACGAGAACCATTTTGCCACGATTTCCGGCGACGACGATGCAGTCACCATTTCTGGCGTGACTATTCAAAACGGTCGCAGCGAAACCGGCGGCGGATTAAAAATCGCAAACTCGGCGACTTCTGAGCGCGTTCAGCTCTCTGATGTTGTCGTGAAAGACTCCCTGGCAGAGAATTTGGGTGGTGGTATTCACGTTGTGAGCGCCTCTCCCAAGTTTGATAACGTCGTCGTGCAAAACTGTTCGGGAGGTAACGACCGAACCGGGAACGCCAATCGAGGCGGTGGTATTTACATCGAAACGAACTCGAATGTCATCGCGAACGATTTGACCGTGAAAGGTTGCTCTCTGGATGTTTCTGGAAAAGGTGGTGGTTTGAACGTCGACGAATCTTCCAGCGGCGTTTTCACCAACGCCGTCATTGAAAACAATTCAGCATTTTTCGCGGCTGGTATTTTCATCGGGAACAATTGCAAGCCAAAGTTTATAAACGCGAAGGTTTCCGGGAATTCGGCGAGTTACGGATCCGGCATTGGTATCTTTAATGGTGGTGACGCCGAGTTTGTGGATGGCACGATTTCCAAGAATACGCCAACGGCAAATGCCGAAAGTTACGGTGGTGGTCTTCTCGTTTATTCAGGCGCTAAAGGAACGTTTACCGGCGTTACCTTTACTGAAAACGAAGCAGATTACGGTGCGGGAGTCATGGCGTGGCCACAAGCAATTTTACTCACGTTTGATTCCTGCATGTTTACGAAAAACGTCGCGAAAGTCAACGGAGGCGCCATCAACGCCAAGACGGCGTCAACAATTGTCACGTCCGCGCAGACAACTTTGGCCGGAAACGTTGCCCAAAATCTCGGTGGTGCCATTCATGCTGAACCGTCAGCGTCGGTAACGCTTTCGTCTGAAACGACCGTCTATAAAAATACCGCCAAAAATGGTGGTGGCGTGTCGTGCGTCGGCGCGGACATCACCATTAATTCGGCTTCGAAATTTGTTGAAAATGTCGCTTCTTCATATGGTGGCGGTGTTTACCTCGAGTCATCGTGTAAGACTACTGTGACCGCCGCGGTATTTTCCGGGAACACTGCTGGCGGAAGCAACGAAACGGTATGCCCGAGAGTTCGCGGCGCTGGTGGGGGCGCGTTCGCCGTCGTCGGAGTATACGACGTCTCTTCCGTATCTCAAGGCGCGACCAACTTGGAAATCTCCCAAAACACCGTTATGACGAAGAATGCGGCCATCGACGGCGGTGCAATCTTTGTGTTGTCTTCCAGTGATGCCGCGACGACGAGCTCTGCTTCTGGTTCCACCCCGTCTGTGTCTTTGTATTCCGAAGGCGCGATCGTTACCGTTCGAGAAGGCGCGACACTTCTCGAAAATACAGCCTTTGGATGTCACGGTCCTGGCGAAAAGCGCGGCGCTGGAGGCGGCATTTACGCGAGCGTTGGTATCGTCACAGCTAAGGATGCCATCTTCTCTAAAAACGTCGCCGCTACACACGGTGGAGGTATTCGCGCCGTAGACAACGTGGCATCTTTGAAGCTCGACGCAACGACCATGGCTGAAAACGTCGCCAGTGATGGATTTGGAGGTGCTATTGCGAGCTCTGCAATCGCGTTTCGAGTAGAAAACGGAAGTGTCATGTCGAAAAACGAAGCTACTAATGGTGGTGCGATTTCCATCGCGCCGCCGTCGGAAGAAAGCGGTGCTGACTCGGCACTCGATTTCGAGCTCGCGTCTCTGACTCTCGACAGTAACGTAGCCTCCAAAGTAGGCGGCGGCGTTTATTTCGACGCCAACTTTGCGAAAGCTTCGATAACACCAACTACGATGAATACTTTATCACAGTTGATTTTTCGTTCGAACGTGGCGGAATCTGGCCCGAGCGTCTACTGGACGCGAGCGTCTTCGCCGAACGTCGAGTTTACGTGCGAAAGCTGCAGCAACTTGCCAACCTTTCATCCAGAAGATTACGCAACGGAGGCGTTGAAAGTTCAAGCACCGGCGCATGTCTTAGCCGAGCTCTCAAAAGGCGTCGGATCGGGTGAAGTTGCCAAATCGTTCTCGGTTGAACTCGTGGACTATTACGGGCATGTCGCGGTTTCTGAACCAGCGTCATCAACGTGCACAATATCTACTGCTTCGCACGAATTGGACGACATCGCTATCACGGATTACGCTGGAGACCTTGGAAGGCTCGAATTTTTGAAAAATCACTCTCCTTTGGTCGTTTCCGGCGAACTCTCTGAAAATTCTCAGAAAGGCGTTTCAACCTTTGACAAGGTGACATTTCGGGGCGAGCTCGGTGACGTATACCGCGTATCATTTTTATGCAAACGCGAGAACGATGTTCAAATCGGCGACGAGTTGATATTGAACGCGCAAATCTTAAACTGTCTTCCCGGGTACCAGCCTAATTGGATGAACTTAGAGAACGGCGAAAAATCTGCGAGAATATGCAGTTATTGCGAAGATCGAACGTTCAATCTGGATGGAATACAATGTAAGCCGTGTCCTGAAGGTGGCGATTGCCGCGGTGGGAGCGATATCTCCTCACTTGAAGGTTGGTGGCGCTCAAATGACTTGTCCGAGTACATCTTCCAGTGCCCCATGGGTGCGGAAGCGTGCAAAGCGACTAACTCGACTGGCAACGTCGCATGCGAGGACGCCTACGAAGGGCCGGTGTGCGCGTTGTGCAAAGAAGGTTTCCGAAAGTTAGGCGGCAAGTGTTTGAAGTGCCAATCAAAACCCATTACAGATGCTATTCCAGTTATCGGAATTTTAGCCTTGATCGGGTTTATAATTTACATTTTCAAGAAACCGCTCCAGGAAGCAGCCGGAACGGTACTCGCCACGTGCGTCATTTACGTCTTTCAAACGCTCGGTTTGTTGTACTCCTACGACGTCAAATGGCCTTCGCCTATGAAGAGAACGTTGGGAATACTCGACGTGACCAACTTAAACTTGGATGCGTTAGCGCCGGGATGTTCGAACGCCTCAAACACGTTTTACGTGTCATACATTGGAGCTTTGACCGTGCCGCCGATCATCTTGATGCTTACTTTCGTCGCCTTTAACACCGCCGGTGTGATTAGGAAGATGAATAGGAATACATTCCTCGGTTTGAACATCAACGACGAGAAATTAATCGAATTCCAAGGTAAATGTAAGCGTAACTGCGTTTGGATGCTCGTTTTAACCTACGCTGGCGTCACCAAAACCGTCTTGCAGCTCTTCAACTCGAGAACTCTGGACGTTGGAACGTTCTTACGCGTGGATTATAAAATCGAAGCCGAAGGTGCGACGTTCAACGCCTACCGATCGTCCGCGTATCTCGCGATGATTATTTATCCGTTCGGTCTACCGTTGTTTCTTGCATGGAAGTTATTGAAACGACGTCCGACCGGGAAATTATCGGAATCCGATTCCTTGCGTTCGACGTACGGTTTCATGTACAAATCCAATCGCCCGGGATGCGAAGGATGGGAGCTCGTTTTGTTGGCGACCAAGTTCTTTTTAGCCGCCATTCCAGTGTTTGCTACTGAAAGAAACTTGCGCGGCGATCCGAATTCTGGCTACGACGTCTCTTCTGAATTCGCATCGGCGTGTCAAATCGCCATGGCGCAAATGCTCTGCGGCGTCGCTTTCTGTTTGGCATTATACGTCAAACCGTACGCTCAACCGTTGCATAACCGCCAATTCTCGTTGGCCATAGGTACCGTCATCTCCTGGTTGGCTGTTACGACTGCCGTCTTTGCTAACCCACAAGCGTTCACGAACACTGAATCTAGCGGTGTCGGTGCCGGTTTGGTCATCTTTTCTCTCGTCACTTTAGCCTACGCCATATCTGCGTCGGCCAAAGCCGGAGAAAAGCCTTTCGCTCGCGAGAAAAAAGACCCGGACGAACCGTCGTTTTGGAAATCCCAATCGATGTTTTTAAAATCGTTTAAAAGAACTGATGTGCAAACGACGCAAAAAGGCACGTCAACCACTGAAGACAACGACGAGAAAGCTTCTTCTTTGAAGCCTCTCGCGGCCGAAGCCGCCTAAAGCGGCGGCGTTCACTTCGTCTTCGACTCTCATGACCTGGTGCATTCTCCTTCACACATATACATACGAAAGTCGATCGAGAACACCGAAAAGAATCCGTATTTATTCAGTTATTTATTATATTATACATATTCATATTATTATTCGATGCAACACTTCCCCGGGCGGGCGCGTTATATGTCATAAAAGAAGAAGACTCGCTGCTAGTCTTCCTCGCGTATTTTTTCATTCTTCGAAACGCACCCTAAAACGACCGGTCTTCTTCAATTGCTCATTTTCAGCCATCCATCGTTTTCCTTCTCTTTTCTTCGTTACTTTTTGGTTGTTTCGAAACACCTCTTTGGGAAAGAAAAAACAAACAAAAAACATGCAGCATCGCTCTTCCAACGCGGATACGATTCGCGCCGAGAGCGAGAAAGTGAGGCAGGCGAACGAGGAGCGATTGAGAGAGAAGCGAATGGTACGTCGTCGTTTGATTTCTTTTTTTCTCTAAACTCTCTCTCTTCGTCACTTTTGTTGAGCTTTTTGATTGATTGATTGCCTTTTCGGATACGATCGGGTGACGAATTCCAGAGTTTCTTTCTCTCTCTCTCACGTACCTTTTCCGCACTTAAAGCATCACGGATCGATGATCTGAAAGCCTTTCTGTATTTTACCATTCGCACATCAACTGACGCGACGACACTTTTCTTTTCTTTTATAGCAAAAATCCTCTCGCTCGAGCGGATCTGCCTCCCCAGGGGCGATAATCTTTTCGATATTAGTGCTCGTCGCCATCGCGGTGTTTGCGATTGGCCATCCGTCCGGGCAAAAATTGTCGAACCAAGCGTCGAGGAAGTTTGGATTAGGTGGACGGAGTAGCAATGGCGGTGATTTCGATGTTGATAGTAGCGGCGGCGACGCGGTGGACGTTTCGGAAGAGTTGGCGCCGTCGGAGACGATGTCCGAGGAGGATCGAGAAGAGATTGCGGCGGAAGAAGCGGAAGAAGCGCAAGAGGAGGCGGCAGAGGAAGCAGCAGAAATGGGTTTGAATAACGATGCGGCTGAAGCGGTGCCATCGAGATCGAATATGGATTCTATGGCCAGATGGGCGGCGTTGGGCGTGCCCGAGGTGTGCATTAGACCGGGCGTCGCGCCGAGCGGCGTGATTCCAGGATTAGAGCTTCACGATCGATACGACGACGCTTTTTACACGAAACCGGCCGGAACAACTGCCGCGCACACGGATAAAGTGCAACACACGGAAGAGCAGCAAGCGGAACACGAAGACGCGAAGGAAGAGTTGCAAGACGCGAAGGAAGATTTGAAAGACGCCGTGGAGGAGTTGAAGGAAGAGATTATCGAGGAGAAAGAGGAAGAGGCAGAATTGGCTGCCGAAGAAGGCGTTACGATTTCCGACGAAGAACAAACGGAAGACGAGACCAAGTTGGAAGTTGGGCAAGAAGACGCCGAGACGATTGCGGGTGCGTCTTCCGACGAAGGCGAAAAGAGACGCGCGCGAAGCTTGCTTGGGAAGCAAAAGAAAGCAGGAGGGAGAATCACTGGCACGCCCTTAACGGCGACTTCGGTGCAAAACGTTCCGTTAGCGTCAGCCTCGTTCGGTCGCGAACGATACGCTGGGCCGGAAACGAACCCGTTACTCGTCGAGGGTATGTCTGAAAACGCCGACGATATCGACCAAGCGGACACGGAACAAAGAGTCATGTTTGAAGTCGCGAAGCTGTCGCTCTTCGACATCGCGTGTCAGTTTGCCAACGCCGAGTGCGCGGATGCAGCGGCTTTACAGTTGGCTGCCGCCTTAAGAGCGGACGCCGAAGCCGTTATCAATCCGGACGTGTCCCCAGAAGAACTCACGGAAGTCTCCGCGAGACTCTCCACGTTGCACAGCAACCCGAGAACGATGTTGAACTCGTCCAAGTTACCGGCGATGGGCAAATCTGGCGAACTCGGTTCGTGTGCGTTAACCAGCGACGCGGAGTATGACCCAAGCGGGCAACGATTTGACGCGACTGTTTCTCGATTTGCCTCGGTCATTGACGTCCACGACACGTTGGTGTACTGCGCGCCTGATTCTAAGTTTTGCAAATTCACGAAACTCACCGAACCGATCACGGAAACGACCGTTCGATTGGACGCGGCTTCGTATTTGATGGCCAAAGCGGCGGGTAAAACCATCCACTCCATCTTGGCCAACGACGAAGGTTTAGGACGAGGTATTTCCAACTGGGGCTACGAAGGCGAGCCGACGCACAACTTTATCACCACTTTAATGCTCTTGCGTTCTGGTTTGTGTGCTCGATTGGATGTTTACGGTCAACCGTCCATCCCTCTCGATTGGTTCCGCTCGCAAGGATACGGTCACATCACCGCCATTCCGGGAGATAGCGAAGAGGATCAAAAATTAGCCAAAACGCTCGTCCAAGAGAGGTACGCTTATAGAGTGGTGATGGATCAAGGGAAAATGTGCTTCTTCAAGTAAACGAGGGAAGCAGCAAACTCTCTCTCGGGTGAAGAGACGACGGCGGCGCGAAAGAGAGAGAGAAAAATAACTACCACTAGAAACACATTACTATATATAATATTTTTATCACGGTCGTGCAGTATATACATTCTTATTTTAAATTCGATTTCACAACGTACAACGACGCGTTTCGGTAGCGCTTCGTCAAAACGGATGTCTACTTCTCGTCTTGGCTTTTCTTCTCCACCCCGGCAACTTTCGCGTAGTGATCGGTCACGATGTTAATATCGCACCCGTACTGCGCGTAACAGGCTTCTAACTTTTTGCCTTCCAATCCTGTTTATTATTAGTATTAAAAATGTCAGTAAAAGTTCTGTCGTCAGTCTTCGCATAAAGAGGGCAATAATGGTGACTCGGATGCTTCTTGTAAGATGATGAAAAGAAATGAAGATCGCATATTCTTCTTTCTCTCTTCTGGATTTAAATCAAAACGTACCTTCGCACTCTTTAATCGCGTTCTTAATCTCTTCGACGTCGCAGTAGCCTCTCGCGCCGCCTCCACCAGCCGTGAATTCCTCCTGCATACATAAATAAACACGTGAGTAATCTATAATAATTGGACACAACAACAACAACAACAACTGTAAAACGTACCGCTTTCTTCAATTTCGGTTTCGCCGGTTCCGCGCGAACTTTGAAACCCTCTCCTCTCCTTCTCTCAAAATTTGAGAATAACCGCACTCTCTTGGAAGAGAAGGAGGAGGAGGAGGAGGTTTTGCTCGTCGACGCTGCCGCCGATGATGATACTGAATTGATCGTAAACATATTTATTATTTTTGCTTCTTTTGCGAGTGAAGAAAAAAGACTAGTTTTCGGGTCAAATTTTGTATCAAAAGAAGCACTTTTTAGATACAAAATTTTAAGCGCTTTTTGCTCCATAAGAATACTAAAACTGTGGAGACAGAGATGATGATGGCAGGAGGAAGAGGAGGAGAGCTGTCGTCTTTCGACACCAACGATGATGATGATGAAGAAGAAGAAGTCGTCGTTCTGAAACAGGAGGAGGAGGATTTGGAGGACAGAGGAGGAAGAGGTCGAAACTCTTTCAGAGAGAGGTTGAATAAGATTGTCCAGACGACGGCGAGAAATTCGTGGTCGTTAGTGAGACATTTCAAGAGCGGAGGAGGAACGGCGAGAAGCGCATCGGAAGAGGAGGAGGAGGAAAAGGAGGAGGACGGAAGAGGGAAGAACGTAAGGGAAGAATCGCTCTCGCATTCAGTGCCGAAAAAAATCGCGAGGTACTTCCGCGCGGAGAGGAGACGGACTTTGACCGCGTTGACTTTATTGACCGCGTTTCCGCCGATACTGAGAGCGTCCGTGGAAGTTTCCGGGACGAGGATTTTAGATTATATGGTGACAACGATCGTAAGTTTAGTGGTTTTGTTATCCATGTCTTTGTATAACTGGGAACGGGAGGTGTATCCGGCGATGAAGATGCTTTTGTTCGCGGCGTTGGTCGTCGCGCAATTGTTGGCGGAAAACGTGTGCGTGGCGTTGATTACGCATTTGGACGAGAATAAGTTTGTGTACACGTCGTTGCAAGATAACTTGTATCAGTGGTTACGTCGCGGGTGCGAGACGTCGAGAGCTTTGAAGGAATTGTTTTGTGGTACGTTTCCCGGATGGACGACTTTGCATTTTGGCGCGTGGGTAATTTTAGGCGTGTTGGGACCGACGCTCGGCGGAGAAGGCGAAGGTTTGGGTAGGATGCTTTTTAAGAAGAACACCGATCATAAAAAAACGCTCTCGAGGGACGAGCGACCGTTGAACGGTAATGATAATAGTCGTAGTAACAGTAGAGACGAAGAGCGCGGAGAAAAACGCGCGGGAAGGTTTGAGGACAAATCACCTAACGCCGCTTTCTCGCCGGCGGAAGAGCAAATTGCAAGCGGCATCAATATTAGTAGTAGTATTAATAGTAGTAGTAGCTCAAGAAGTGTTTTTGGGATTGCAGCTCGAACGTGCGCGACGATTGCGTTAGCGCGCGCCATTCGCGTGGTGTCATTCATGCTTACCGTGGTACCAAATCCAAAGCCCGGGTGTTACAACCGTCAATTTTCGGACGCGCCGATGCAATACGAAGACGGTTGGCATTTAATTGAATACGGATCGAGTCGAATTCGGGGAACTGGTGGGTGCAACGATTTGATCTTCTCCGGACACGGTGTCATATACATGTCTGGCTTCTTGTGCTTAGCAACGCACGGTATATCTCTGGGTAGTTTCGTCGTATTTTTAGCCGTATTACACGCGTCGTGTAAAGAAGCGCTGGATCAAACGCACTACGGCGTGGATATGTTTTTAGCCATCGCGGTGACGGCGCTGAGTTGGCGCGAGTGTCACACCGTCGAAAAGTGGGTTACCGGGAATTCATCAAAAGACGACGAAATAGGAAAGGGAGGAGGAAGAGGAGAAGAAGAAGAAGAAGAAGAAAAGAAGAGAAGAGGGAAATTCCAATTAAGTAAGCGAGCGAGGCGTGGTTTGAGCTTTTGTTTACCATTTCTCATCATCGCGCTCGTCATCGCTGGTGCGACTGTGTTCATCACCAGCGACGCCTAAGTGAAAGAGAGATACACGAATAAAAAGGGAAACTGTGTGTGTGTGTGTGTGTATATGTTTGTTTGTGTGTATGCGTGCGTTAAAAATATACATGTCACAACAGAGCCGTCTGCGTGTTTTTACAATCCACCAGCGGAGTTTCGCCTTTTTTCTCGATAAGTACGGCTTTGATTTCGTCGCTCTTTAAGTACTCCATCGTTTCTTCTTCGTTCTCAAAACCTAACGTCGTCGTAAAGAATGAAACCGGAATCGTTGGGCGGTGACTGGAACACAACGCCAACAACGCGTGCCCGCGCAATCGATTCGCGTGCTTTTGCATCAAGTTCCAATTATAATTCGGTGCTATTTTCCGAAGCTTGAAAAATTTGACAATATCTGAGCCTTTCACTGAAACAATAGCTTCTAAGGCATGTTTCACAAAGTCGTGCTCGATGTTCTCTTCGGTCAAATCAATCATCTCCGTGAAAAGTTGGCGACCATTCTTGGCCGTTTCGTCCGCGATCAACGCGTAGAGTAATCTATATGCCGCAAACTCACCTCGCGAGTCTTTAAACTTCTCTTCATTGATGTACCGTTCGTGCAACGTTTTAAGAACCGTTTGACACTGGTTATACTCGGCTAAATCGTCGTGCTCTAGAGCAACTCTCGCGTGCGTCTCGTACGCGGAAACCGCCAAAGGGCCCTTCGCGTGCTGCACGGTTAAATCCTGTCTGATTGACTTTAATTGCTCTTTTAACTGATCGTACGTCCATTCTCGACTCTTCCATTTTTCTTCTACTAACGCCAAGGCTTTTTTTAAAACCGCCGGAGGGCGAATATCCGAAGCTTTTGGATCTGAGGTCAGGCGCATGTACGCTTTTGTCAGGGACTGATTCGTTCCCACCGCGCGTTTGTTCCCGGTTTTCAATTCAGCCATGGTCACTTCTCCTCGAGGTGAATCTGTCCGCGTGACCGACTTCGGTCGCTCAATCTCTTCCCCGTAATGCTCGTTATTATTAAATCTCTGCTCGCGTTTCTTCTTGTTTTGTTTCGAGTACAAATCGTCATCCATCGCTATACCTCCGCGGTCTCTCTTTCTATTACTATCACCGGGGGTCAATCTACTTTCTAACGCAGAGGGCACGCCAAACCGCAACGGCTGTTGTTCCTGAAACTGCTGCAACGGCGGCGGTGGTGACGGGTACTGCGCTTGACCGCTTATGACGCTCATCGGTGGCATCCCGAGCGGTTGCCTCGTGAGAACCGGCGGCGGCATTTGATACCCGCTCATTCCAATCGGATACGCCTGATGCTGATATTGTTGTTGCTGCAGATGTTGTTGACCATAAAAAAGTTGCTGCTGCTGCTGCATCTGATACGGTGGCATCATCATCATCATTTGTTGTTGTTGTTGTTGTTGTTGTTGTTGCATGTGAAAAGAAGGTAGTCCATGCGGAACTCCAACCAAGGCCGGCGGCGGCGGCGGCGGCGCGACCTTCGTCGTCCCGCCCCCCGCCGCTTCAACCAAAGCGCCCATTTCGCTTTGATCAAACCGGCTCGGTTTCTTCACTCTCGCTCTTTTCAATTCCATCGATACTTTCTTCTCTCTGTCTTCAAACGTTTCCTCATTCCTGTTTTCCTCCTCCTCCTTTTCCTTTTCCTTTTCTTCGCCTCCACCCCTTCCTTCCTCTTCCAACCCGCCGTAGAAATATTGCAAACACTTCTTCCTCAACAAAATCTTCGGTTTCTCCGCCTCTTTGACTCGTTTCGCGTTCATTAAATGTTCCACGTCCGCGTAAATGTCCAGCAATTTCTCTCGTCTCGATTTCTTCAACGAAGAGGTGGAAAACGTCTCTCGGTGCCTCTCGAAATCTATTCTCGCGAGTTGACAAATCTCCCGAAACGTGTCCAAATCCTTTTTCGAAGCAACGCGTTGTTGTGTGCTCCTCGACGAGCGACTTTTGTCGTTCTTCTTCGCGTTGTTGCTCCCACCGCCCATTTTAATAAGAGAGAGAGAGAGACGAGAAAGAGCGTCACGAGCAGTCGCGCATCGTTTCCTTCTTCTCGCGCGTCTTAAGTTCTGTTCTTTTTATGGAGAAAACGCCGCACTACAAAGACACCCAAAACGCACGCAGAGAAACGATGATGAGTGCACGAAGACTTTAAACACAACTTTTGTCTCCGCTCCGTTTCCTTTAATTCCTCTGTCTGAGAAGAAGAGACGACGACCACGAGGCGAAAAAGAGAGAGAGAGGGAGAGAGTTTCTGGAGAAAAAACGAACGCTTTCGCGACGACGACGACGGGGTGTTGATGAGACGATGATGACGAGCGCAACGATGTTGAGTTTTACGACGAAGAGGAGGAGGAGTTTCTTTGTCTTTGTGTTCCTCTTCTCGACGATGGTGACGACGTCTTCTTGGACGACGAAAAAAGGCAGTAAAAGTTGCGCGATGTTGTTGTTCGCGAACGCGGAACGAGGAGGAGGAAAAGAAACAGCGGCGAGCACGACGAGAGGAGCGAGGAAACAACGTTTCGGATCTTCGTCTGTGTCCTCCAAAACGCCTCCTTCGTCTCCTCCGCCGCCGGACAGGTATAAGTATTTGAACAGGCGGGAAGAACGGTTCGATTTGGATTTCGAGTCGGACGCGTCGTTAAAATCGTCCGCGACGGCACAAAACGCGCTGATACACGGTGGGATAACGTGTAACGGGAAAGTGAAACCGTACGCTTGGAATCGAGCGGCGAAGATAGAGGACGAGGTGCCGGGAGACGTGACGACGATCGGAGGGTCGTGTCACGCGGGATACGCGGACGGTTACGGCGCGGTGTCGAGATTTTCAGGTCCGTTGTACGTAGCGGCGACGGAGGATAAGGTTTTCGTGATTGATGGGAAGAATAGGAAAGTGAGAGCGATTGATATCGCGAAAATGACGAAACACGCGGTGAGGACGATAGAATTCAAGTTTGTCGGGGAGAGAGACGAAGAAGAAAGAGAACAAACGCAAAAGAAGAAGAATGGGAAGAAAAACAGTAGATATAATAACGAAATCATTCGAATTCCGGGACCGATTACCGCGACTTCGGATGGGCAGACGATATTTATCGTGGATAAACTCGACGAGAGCATCTACCGCGTAGCGGGACACCGAGGCACGTTGTACGAAGCAAACACGAGAGATTTATCCGAGGAGAAAATCGCTCGGAATAATCGAGAGAGGAATTATTTCGGGACTAGAAAGAATAGCGACGGTAGTGGTAGTGATAGTGGTGGTAGTAGTAGTAACAACGAATACGTGGCGGCAACGTTAGAGACAACTAAAGTGCTCCAGAACGGGTTAGGTGTGAGAGACGTGAGCGGCATCGCGGTCCACGCTGACGTGTCGACGCATAAATTAAAGGGCGTATACTTTGCGTGTAAAAAGCGAAACGCAGTTTTCGCGTTGGTGAGCAACCACAACAAAGGATCCTCCGAGTACGAGTTGACCGAGGAATGGATCACCGGGGAAGGCGGGGACGACACCAACGACGAGAACTTTTCGCACAAAGGGAACGTGAACAGTTACTCCAAAGGTGGATTTCGAGACAGCGAAGACAAATCGAAAGTTTTATTTAACGAACCGAGCGGGATCGCGCCTTCGCCGGACGGGAAGATTTTGTATGTCGCGGATACGAGGAATAATCGCATTCGTGCCGTAGTCATAGCTACCGGGGAAACGTACACGATTGCCGGTAACGGGAAATCGAAAACGATCGATTGTCATCGATCCGGAAGTAGCGCGAACATCGGGTACGGGAACAGTAATCGACGATACAGCGGCACCGGAAAGAACCAATGGGGTACGAAGAGCTTAGAATTAGACGAGTGCGCGTTTGACCACCCGGTAGGGATTTCTGTCCACCCGGACGGGTTGTATCTATTCGTTTCAGAGTTACACGGACAAACTATTCGGGTCGTGAGTTTATCTAAAGTGCAAGAGGAAAGCGCTTCATCCGCCGCCTCTACCACCACCACGAAATGGACGGATCATTCCGCGCATTACCGCATCGAAGCAACACGAGTCTCCACGCTTGTCACCAACGATGGATGTAAGATAGCCAGTCAGTTAGCGTCCACATCCATGGGTTTTGGCATCAAAAATACTTTCCCGGACGGGTACGGATTCCGAGCGTGTCTTGGTGCGCCGAACGACATTGCCTTAGCGCCTTTAGGCGGCTCGTTATTCGTCGTGGATTCCTTCGCATCGCGCGTGAGACGAGTATCGGCGTTGACGCCTCGAGAGAAACACCTCGCGGATCGTATTAAACGGAGAGAAAAGGAAGATGCGGATCCTTTGAGATATCCCAAAGGCCAAGCCGTCGGGTGGTTGCGATTGAAGAAACCGGCAAAAGGATCGTCGTCGGCGTATCCGATCTATCCGTCTAGATATTTCACCGTCTTGTGCGAATTCGATCAAGAAATAACCGAGGAATCTGGGTTTGATATCCGAACCGCCATTCGAACCAGTAACGCGTTCGTCATGCGAGTCAACCAAGAACCAACGTCGGAGGATTGTTTCGTCGACGACGACGATTTAGACCGCGACGTTAGTTTTCACAACGATAACATCAAGTGCGGACCAACTTATAGCATCACTTTGAAAGCGCACGAGCCTCACAGGAAAGTCGAGATTGGTTTGACTTCTAAAATCATGAAGCTTTCGCCCGGGAACGGCGCGAACGTCCACGGCGGATGGCGTTCGGAACCGAAAATGATGGTGACTGTTCCCATCGGTGGCGAGCGCGAAGATTTAGAGTTTTGGAGGTATCTTTTATATTTCCCTTTACACGCGGTATCAGGCGTGATTAACTTTGCGTTCTTTTGCTTGCTAGGCGCGCTTTCCTTGGTTGCTTTGAGCGTCATGGCGCGACGACAAGACCAGTTTCCGAGAGTCAAACGTCTCGTGAATAAAAAATGGTTTCCAAAGCCGCCGAAAATTTCCGTGGACGCGTTCGAGAAGGGTATTGAAAAAGTATTTGGCGTGAAATCACTTTTAGATTTGCGAGGGAAAGCGAATTAGACTCAGTAGTAGATTTGTATATTATTATGCTGCCATTCTATGTGCCGAACTTTGAATTCATATCAACGCATTCAAACAACTTCCCCGACAAGTTTCGTAAACTCGTCCTCTTCTACTTCGCTCGACTTCTCCTCCTTCCTATTCGTCGTCGTCGCAATCATCCAATTTCTAACATCTTCTAAAGTATCTATATCGTACAAAGGATCGCACGAATCTTCCACGTGTGGGACCATCCCAACTTTCCTTGCCGCATTTTTGGCGTCTTCTAACGTGTGATTCGTGCTCCACCGAACCAATTTCTCCTCCTCGCTCCCGAACAAACTCTCGCTAAGTCTACACGTCGTCGACAGGTGCCAAAACCCGCCATCTTCGGCTTTCCCGAAACCTATTTTCGGAGCGTCATTCTTCAGAGGTTTCGATGCTCGCATCTTCTTCGTGCTCTCTTCTAACCGTTCCCACGAGGCGTCCGGATAATCCGTCCCGACCACGTGAAAGACGCGGCGACTCCTTTCACCTACATCTTCTGGACTCCTACTCGCATAAGAAGAGATCTCGTCGTTTATGGCGCGTATCATTCTCAATCCTAAATCGTTCGTGCTCTCATCCTGCGCTTTGACTTCGATTTCTATTTTCCTCCTCCTCCTTAAGGAGACTCCTACTTCTTCTTCTTCTTCTTTGTCGTCTTTGTCCTCGTCTCCAAAGAAAAGAAGATTTTTCTTCTCCAACCACTCTCGCACTTTCTCAACCTCCTCCTTTTCGGCGACGTAAAACACCAACCGGAGACGCTTCTTCATCACCCCGTCGCGATAACGACGACGAGGCGTAGGCGCACACACATTTGTACCACGAATCATCTCTTCTCTCCCCAACAAAAATCCTCTCAAAACTCTCTCCGTGCAAAACTCGTACAATCTCGCCGCCATCGTTTCACCCTTTCTCCTTCTTTCTTCCTCCTCTTCCTCCTCCTCCTCGTTCACCATCAAAATCCTCATCAAATCTTTCGCCAGTCTCGTCTTGCACTTGCCCGGAGTCGCTCGTCGTCCAAAGAACAGCATCACATCTTCTTGGTCTTCTTGGTCTTCTTCTTCTTCACGATGATGTGCTTTAGTCGCATCCATGATATCTTTTATAAAATAACGAACTTTTCTCCGCTCTTTTTGGTCTCGTGCTTTTTTTTCTTTTCTTGTATTTTTACACAAAAATTCCTCAAAGAGCAGCTCCTCGAAAAAATCACTCGTCACATTGCACAAATTTTGTTGGTGTTTTGACTCTTTATTATTAAATTACTACTACTCCTAATAAAACAAGAATAATATAATAATGTTTGGAATGGGCCAATACGAAAAGGTCGGGGACTCCGCGAAGGTACGAATAAGAAGAGGCGTTTGTTTTGTTTCGCGGGGCGTGTTTTTTCTATATATTTTGTCGTCGTCGTCTTTCTTCGTCGTTCTGCGTTGTTTTGTTGTAAGAAATCGGGGCATCCAATTCTCTCTCTCTCTCTCTTTCTTTCATTCGTTCCTTTTTGTTTCATTCGTGCGCGATTCGCGCGTAGTCCTTCTATACTGTGTTGTTTAAAACTTCCGACCACAACGCATCATCGCGTTCTAATACTCACGGCTTTTACAATAATACATTAAACACAGATCCCAGGCAGAAACGACGAGGACAACAAATCGAAATTTTCAGACATCAAAGACACGGTCAATTCCGCGGCAGCCTCGGCGTACCAGAAAATCACCGGCACCGAGTACGGGAAAACTATGACGGAGAAAGAGTTGGCGATACAAAACGCGAAAAAAATGCAAGAACATAATCGACCACCGGCACCGGATTGGAACCAGGCGAAGAAAGACGGGAGTCACACGCATCCAAACACGATGGATAAAGACGGGAAATTCCTCACCGCTATCGGCGCCATGAAGTCCGGGGGCGGGTACGACGTCGATCCGGTGCATGGCGACGCCTCGCTCGAGACGAAGATGAAAGGTTTAGGGGTGGAAAATCCAGGCGAGAAGAAGAGTTTCGCGTGGAACGATCCTCCTCCGCCGAAGAAGAAAGAGATGAAGAAGAAGAAGAAGAAAAAGAACAACTCGGATTCGGATTCGAGCGGGAGCGATGAAGACACCAGCGACGACGGAGGGTCCTCCGAAGACGAAAAGGAGAAGGAACCGGTGGAGGACTTTGGGATGGATTGCGAACCAAAGGATAAGTTTCGCAAGAAAAGACTCCAAAAGTTGAAGAAAGATGTGCACCCGATTTTAGACGTGGTGCGCGTGGACGATCCGTCGGAGTTGAGAGCGTTGTTAGAACTCGGGGGCGACGCGAACGAAGTCATCACCGAAGACAAAGTGAAGGACGAGTACGACCAACTCGGATGGACGCCTTTGTTAGAGGCTTCGAGTAAAGGCAGAGTGGATTGCATGCGCACTTTGTTAAAGTTCAACGCCGACCCGAACGTTGGGTGCAACGAAAACGACGAGAAACCGTTACATTACGCCGCTCGAGGTGGTCACGCTCAGGCGTTGACGAAACTGTTCAAAGAGAGCAAAATCGACGCGTTCGCGCGCAACCGCAAAGGCGCCACGTGTTTACACTCCGCCGCAAAGAAAGGTCGAATCGAGAGTTTACAAATCATCTTGAAACAGTTTAGAAGAATACAGGAGGAAATGAGTAGCACGGCGGATACGCAGAGCTCGAGATTTGACGACGCGATTGATTTCGTCGACAGTTCCGGGCAAACCGCGTTGCACGTCGCCGCCGGCGCCGGGTACGAAGACGCCGTCTCCATTTTAGTCAAAGCAGGTGCGGATGCCTCCTTGGTCGATAACAAAGGCCGCACGCCAAAAAAAGTTGCCGCGAAGAAAGGCTACGACGACTTATCCAAAGTCTTGCGAAAAGCGGAAAAAGAGAGCGAAAGCCGAAGAGAGAAGATGGGCAACTTGCAAATCCCGACCAACGCGTTTGCGGATATCGAAGGCAAACACACGGAAGTCGCGTTCAGTCCAACGCACGAAGCAGGGGAGGAGAACGAGAAGTTATTCAAAGACGCGGCGCGGATAGAAACGGCTGGTGGATTATAATATTAACAACCCGGAGAACAACACTCTATTATGATATGGGTTTTTAAAACTGACTGTAAAATATATAAATTCCGCCAAGTTACGAAACGTATTCGTTCGTCGAATACGCGACGACGACGATACCGATGACGATGATGATGATAATGCACTAACTTTCGCTTCTTCTCTATTCTTTGTATTCACATCTGTTCGTTTCTATTATTCGTCTTCTATGTGACCTATTTCTTCTCTTCTTCTTCTTCTTCTTCCTCGTCTTCTAGAAAAGCGCTTCTCTGATTCCCTTTCGGGTTGTCTAAATTCTCCGTCGCGAAGTGCATCATGCTGTTGCTCAGACCTCTCAGCGCGGCTTCTCGTGCTTTTTGAATCTCCTCTGCATCGATCAAGCACTGATTCTTCCTCCAAACGTGTCTCACTTGTTCTCTCAGGGCAAATCTCGGGACGGATTGTTTGTGCGCTAAATAATCCGCCAGTCGTAAACAATCTCGGTACAGTTTCAGAGGCTGGTTGAGAAGGAACTCCGCCGGGTGTGGTGGTATCGATTCTTCTGAAGACGTACTCATCGCGCGACATCGACGAAAGCGCATAAAACACAGCATCTCGCGTCTCGCATTTTTTGTTGGTCGCAATAAAAACATCATCATCCCTTTCTCGTTCTTCTTATTCTCTGAGTCGTCGTCGTAAACATTTTGTGCAACTCAACAAAACACATTGATTTCTCACGCAACACACAAATAAAAAAATGAAGAACATGTGTCTCATTTGACAAACAGCCCACTTTTTTGGCACAAAATTTTCGCACAAAACTCTGCTCTGCTGAAATTCGTTGTTTTTTTACATCATCATCATGTATCTCATGTACTACCTGAACGAGGACGGGAAGCGCGTGTACACGCTCAAGGTACGAAAACTTTATATATCAAAACATCGTTCTCTCTGTGAGTATACGTCGCAAAAGCTCGGTTTTGTCTCGTCTTTTTTTCTCTCTCTGTTGGAACACACAGCGGAATAACATTTTAATTTCGATCGAGAATTCATCGTCACGAAATTCACCCCCCGCCGCCCTCTTTCTTTTCCCTCTACTTAATGAACAGAAAACGGGTCCGGATGGGAAACCGACGTTGTCGGCGCACCCGGCGAGATTCTCGCCGGACGATAAGTTCTCGAAACAGAGAGTCGCGTGCAAAAAACGGTTCGGGTTACTTCTCACGCAGCAACCGGAGAAGCAGTTTTAAGAGTAGTAAAATATGAATTCGCGATTGAATTTCGAGGGAGGAGAGAGAGAAGGAAACCTAGAAGAATGTAACAACACACACCACAACGATAATTTTATTTATGATTTAAACTAGTAGTATACAACGAGATTCAAACACTCGTTCGGTCATTCCTCCACGCGCTCGCTTCTTAAGGCAACTCATTAACTCGCTTCTTAGTGAAGCAACTAAAACAGCTAAAACATTTCTCCTTGATTTCCTTCTCGCTTTTCGTCCACCAGTGCTCGTCGCTCGCGTCGAAGAACTCCTCCTCGTCGAATTGTTCCAGCTCTTCTTTTCGCTTCTCGAGAACGGAGTGAGAGGGATAGAACGGTTGGTTTTTCTCGCGTAACTTTTTTCGGATGTAATCTTGGGACTTCTTGTGCGCGGATTCAAATCCGAGCTTCCGCTCGACGACGCCGATGTCTTTGAATTTCGATTGGACCATCTCCGCGGTGAGTAAGGAGTTCGGGCCGAGTTTTTTCTGCAGTTGGTCAAAGACGTGTTTGCCGTGACCCATGATGTGGACTTTATTCCTCGTTTTCACATCTAGGAAGAGTTTAATAATGGACCAGATGACGGTGAATATGGTGGGAGCGTTGATGATGTAAGATTGGTAGAGACTTTCCGGGTAGTTGTCCTGGGATAACTGCATGGCTTTTTTCGTCACCGCTTTGATTTCGCTCGTGAATAAGCCCAAAGTCATGCCTCGCAAGTTCCAAATGTTAATCACTTGCGTGATGGGATACCCGACTCTCTCTGACGCTGGCTTAAACACGAACTCTTGCTGCCACTCCATTGTTTGGATTTGAGTCCGAAGAAACGTGTCCACGTCGTCGAATTCGCTCAGTATTTGCTTCCAAGGCATATTCGTCACGTTGTCGAAATAAATCGGGTGTCCAAACTTCCCGTGACCGACGTAAAAAGAGTTTTGCGAGCACACTATATCGTACAGCTTCTCGTTCTCTAAGAACGACCGCTCTAAGCACTCGTCCACGTGCCATTTTTTCCTCCATTTCAGTGTGTTCCGTAACATTTCCCACGCCAACTCCTTCCCTTTCGTCCTCGCTCGAACGAATCTCAGAAGCGTCCTCTCCTCGCCGCCCAACTCCGGTATCGTCATCGTTTTTGGCAATATCATCTCGTGTTTCACCAATTGCTCTTTTAAATATTCCATTCGTTTTCGTTCTTCCTCGTTCGGTTCCGCGTATTTCCCGCTCTCTTTCGTCTTGGGACGATGATGATGATGCTTTCCTCTTTCGCTACCAAATCCGCTGTATTCGCTCTCGTTACCATCCTCGCTCGTTCGACTCAACGAAGTGAAGCGATCGCGAAAGGATGATTTCGTGTTTTCACCGCCATCTTCGCTCGAGCGTCGATGGAAAAATCTTTTTCCTCGCGTGGGCGTTGTTACGAGTTCTTCTTCTTCTTCTTTTTCATCGGAGACGACGACAGTACCGGCGGCTCTCGTCGTCGGTTGCTTTATCGATAAAGAAGAAGATTTCATCGTAAATCGAACTTTCACCAATGTGATTTTAATTTAGTAATGCCGTCTCAAAGCGACTGAGTTATATCTCTCTCTCGCGCGCATGCACTCGTTTCGTGCGGTTATAATTATATTACTATTAGTGTTAGTATTTTAGTATCACGCGCGGCACCACCAGCGCGCAAACAGCGTGTTCAGGTTAAGAAAAAAGAACAGTTGAGAAAATATTCCAATACGTATTATTGGCACAGAAGACAGAGGAGAAGCACTTTTTAATGTGCGTTTTTTTTTCTTGGTGTCAGAAAGGACAGAACAGACAACACGAAAAAGAAAGAAAGAAAGAAGCAACAGATGACAGAGAGAACGAACGAGAGAGAAAAAGAGAGAGAAAGAACTTGAGAGAACGAGAGAGTCCTTCAACCAAAAACACTTGAACCGCAAAAGCACCACTTTTTGCAGCAGAGAAAAAAAAACACAGAAAACTTTGTCTCTCAACACATCAAATGGCGAGCCCAGAAGCGGCGGCAATCTTGAGAGAGTTACAAGGGAAAAACGGGAACGGGGTGCGTGTTTAATTGTTTGTGTGGTTGTGTTTTCTCTCTTTTCTTTCTCTCTGATAAAAGAAGCGCGCGCAAAGTCCGCGAAAGATTCTGTTCCTTTAAACGAAGTGACTCCTTATCTGAGGAGGGTGTTTGTGGATCCAATCCGAAACATTATAAAGCGCGACGAATCTTTCTCTCTCTTTAGTATTGTTCTATTTTCCACGAACGAGAGGACGACAAAAACGATTCTTGCTTCTTCTGTCGTGCTTTTTTCTCTCGTCGTCACCGAATCTCTCGTCGTTGTTTACCACTCGTTCACGTAAAAGTCGTTTTTGCGATCACACCTGTTCTGACCTTTTGAGACCTCTTTTGACACACACCTTACCAAACAGACGTGCGTGGACTGCTCGACGAAAAATCCACAGTGGGCCTCGGTCTCGTTCGGGTCGTTTATATGTTTAGAATGTTCCGGCGTTCATCGCTCGTTGGGGGTGCACTTATCGTTCGTTCGCTCGGTCGGGATGGACTCGTGGAACGCGACGCAATTGAAGAAGATGCAACTCGGAGGGAACGCGAAAGTGAATCAGTTCTTGGCGAAACACGGCGTTCCGAAAGACGCGCCGATACACTTGAAATACGACTCGGCTGCCGCGGAGGCGTTTAGAGAGAAAATCAGAGTGGAAGCGGATGGAGGGAAGTACGCGGAACCGGCGAATATTCCGAAAGGTTTGAAGCAAAATACCGGGGAAACGCCGGCGCATCAACGAACCGGGTTCGAGAACGGACAAACGCTGGGGAGTTCGAAAGGGACGACGGGAATGGGAAGTCGATCGAGCCAGAATAACTTACAAAAAGGGGGAAGCGGCGGTGTTAGTAATAATAATAATAATAATAATAGCAATAGATCGGAGTACTCCATGGCGGAAATGGAAGCGTCGGCGTCGAGAAAAGAAGCTTTTTTCGCGCAGCAACAGGCGAGAAACGCGGCGAAACCGGAAGGTATCGCGCCGAGCCAAGGCGGGAAATTCGTCGGTTTCGGATCGCAACCGCCTCCGGGGAGAAGTAAGAGCAGCGCGAACGACGACGTCTTAGGAAGCATGTGGAACGGTTTGAGTTCGGTGACGAAGTCGTTGGCGGATACGACGTTATCGGCTGCGCAAAAAGCGAAAGAAGCGGCTTCGCGCGCGGCGGATCAAGAGTCCATGGAAAGCGCCAAGCAAGCCGCGAATAAAGCGGGTAGTTGGTTTTCCTCGGCGCTGAGTTCAGTAGCAACTGGGGTGTCGAGCTTAGCTTCGGATATTCCGAAAACGCTCGGGGCGGACGATTCGAGCGGCAACGCGTTTCCGAGACCAGAAGGGTACGTCGATTTGCGCCCACCGAAAAGTCCAAACTCGAGATTTGTCGGGTTTGGTAACGACGACGAATGGGGAGACAACGCCGGAGGCGACGAAGAGGACGAAGAGGACGAATGGAAACCGGCGTCAAAACAACCACAACAACAACAAGGAATGAGTTCCAATAACGCGTCAAAATCGTCCATGAACTCAATTTCAAGCAATTCTTTATCCAACTCGCAACCGAAGAAGCAAACGCAACAACAAAAGCCGAAGTGGGACAACAACAATAACGACGTTGACGACGACGACGATGACGCCGATTGGGGCACGTAAAATTTAGTAAGAATAATAATAAGAATAATAATAAGAATAACAATAAGTGCTTCGTTTTAGTTTATATCGCGTGATACGCTCGTGTGATTTGATGAAAATTACTCTATTCTTTTAGCAGCTATACCTCTAACAAAGAAACCTCTTCTATATATATCAAGCTTCGAAATCAAAGTCTTGTTCCGGTTCGGCGCCTACTCTTTGCGCCTCGGGCAACGCTAAGTTTACATCAACCGTCCTCGCCTTCTTCGGCGGAGGCCCGGGCGGCAACGGCGCCGCGATCGCTTGCGCCGGCTCCTCCCTCGGCTGCTCCCCGCTCGCAATCAACAACTGTCTCTCTTTCTCCTCTTGTATTTGTTTCTGTCTTTGCCTCGCCGCGAACGGCAACACGCCGTGAATATGTCCCGGTCTCCCAATCAAACACGCTTCGTTCGGTGGCGGCGCCGGTCCAGGCAACCGAATGTGTTTATACCTACAGTTCGGTCCGTGAATGCAAAACCCAAGCTTATACATGTTGCACTCTTTCACGTCGTCGTTGGAGTGTTTATACGGACAATCCGGTTCTTTACACTCGCCGTACTTGGCAAAGTACCGGCACGTCGGCATTCGCTCTTTATCAAACTGGTGTAAAAACCCACACTTGTCGCCTTTCATGCATAAATTCCTCAGCCAGTGTCTGCACACCGTTTGTCGGTAATTCTTTTGCGCTCTCGGTTCCAGCTGGTCCGACGGTGCTAACGTCGGTGCGAGCGTTTGCGTTTTCAAATCCGTCTGCTCCAGGTTGTCCTCGAAATCGAATTCTAAATCTGCCATTTTGTTGATTCTTCTTCCAATTCTTCTTCTTCTTCTTTAAATAGTATTTCTTCTTCTTCTCAAAACCACGCGCGATAGATAGCTGTGCGTATAAAGAAAGAAGCTTTAGAGAACGAGAACGCTCTCTTCTTCTTCTTCTTCTTCTTCTGAATGCCTCTTTCTCTCTCTCTCTCTCTCTTTGAATAAGAAGAGAAGTGTTCTACACTCTTCTCTATTTCGTGTGCTCTAAAAGTGACGATGTTTTCTCGCCTGCGCAAAAGTGTACGTACGAGTTTTCGCCTCAAAATTATTTTTTCAGGAAATCGACAAACGAATTTCTCGACACACAGACGACAGATAAAAATAATGTACTCTTCTCATCATCATCACGCTCTTCTGTCTGCGACTGTTCCTCGTTTTTGTTGTCGTTGTTCGTCCTCAAAATCGGAGAGGAAGTTGAAGAAGTTAAAGAAGTATCGCATTCGCGAAGAAGAAGGTAAAGAAGTTAAAGAAGGAGGAGGGAGGAGTCGACGGGAGAGCGTCTTCTTTTCTTTGGTTTTGGGGAGTTTTTTCTTCTCACCATCGAGTGATGATGGAATGTCATCGAACTCTTTGTTGGCGTTTGCTTTTGACGACGACGATTCTGAGTACAAACTGTTTACGGGGAAAGCGTCGAACGTCTTTCAATTTGAAGTGCCCAAGGATTGGGTGATCGCCATCGACCGTCCGGTGGAAGAGAAACAGAAGAAAAAAGCAGAGACGAAAGTCGTCGTCGGACAATTCAAGACGGTGGATACGATGTCGGTGAGATTAGAAATCGCGGACGAATCGGTGCGAAAAGCGTTCGCGCTCGCCGAGGAAAAGAAAGACGCGAAATATATCGAGCAGGAGTTTACGAAGGAGGAACGAGAAGCGGCGGCGGGGAAGATTGCGCAAGATGTGATCGTAGGCGTTGAAAATAATCGGAGCGGGGTGATGAAGTTTGTGAACGTTGGAGATGAAAATGAAAACACGACGAAAAGGATCGAACGCGACGGGAAGGCATATTACGTGTTCCAATCGATTAGCGAAGTTTGCCGAGCGGAAATCACGGAGATTGGTGGCGGAAAGAAGATATGTATAGGACCTAGGGGCGATGAGATTGATACCATCGAGAGAAGAGCGATGACGGTGGTCACAGTACCAGACGCCAACGACGGCAGTTACTTCGTTTTGAAGATGAGCGCAAAGGTGGACAGATGGGAAGAGACGAAGGAAAAGTTCGAGCGCGCGGCGGAGACGTTCCGGATGTTGTGAGTAGATGTGTGATCAAAGAAAAGCGTAGAGATTAGGAAATTGCACGGATAGAAGAAGAAGTAGAATGTATTTTTACTAGTATTAATATTTATAACGTCTATTGTTGTTGTTGGTTTTTAAGATGTTCTAGAGCCGCTTTTTTATACTCCAGGGCGCAGGAATCAATGAACTTGGCGAACTCGTCGCTATCTTTGAAGGATTTTTTTACATCATTCGATACCGCATCCTCGACTTTTCGCGAGATGTGACCGTACACTTCACCTTTGATAACATCTAATTTAGTATCATTCATCAAAGTTTTCAAAGCCGGCTTCAACTCGTCCACGTTTTCGAAAATTTTCTTCGCGCCAAAGACGTACACCCCTAATCGGGCGCGCGATAGGGAAACGACCAAACGACGCACGTCTCTGAGATGACCGACGTGTTTCGTTCGCACCAACGATAATAAAACGATATCGTTTTGTTGCCCTTGATACTTATCAACGGTGGAAATTGAGGCTGGCGGTCCAAAAAGCGGGTGCGAGTCGCATCGCGCTTTGAAGACATCTCGCAAGAGATGTTTTTGCCCTCGATAGGTTGTTAAAATCGATATCGATTGCGCTGGATAGCCGCACAAGCGCATCCACTGGTACAAAGAGCATAGATACTCGGCTTCTTGGACGTTTTGGAAGTAATGCGGTTGTGGGCACGATTCCGGCGCGAACGAAGAACAGTCGATAAACTGAGCAACTTTCGCCATGCCAGCGTTGGCGAGCTGAAACCGCTCTTCCGTAGAAACGTGCGGTAAATCGTCCAGCTTCTTGTATCTCCAACTGTATAGTTTTGAGATTTGTTTTCTCGTTCTACCCTGTGCATCTAAAACGATATTTGGAACGCCGGAACGCACCAAACGGGCGAAGCAGCTTTGATCCATGTGACAAAACTTTGAAAACGTTTGGTTCTTGACCACCGGCGGTAATTGATTGTGATCGCCAATCATCACCACTCGCTTCAATCGCGCGTGACCATCGATATCTTTCGCTCTTTGCAACGCCATAGGAATGAAACTTTCAATTTCAAGGATTTGCGCGGCCTCTTCGAAGACGACGGTATCGTATTTGAAGTTTACGTCGAGAAAATCCGAGCGTTTCAACGCGGCGTAGGTGCACGTCATGGCTACGATTTTTGCCTGTTTCGTGAGCAAATATTCCGATCGGTCTTTCGGCATTTTCAAAAGCTCTAAGAAGCGACACTCTTCGAGTTCAGTGAACATTTCAACTAAATGACGAAAGCATCCTTTCGCTTTGCGAATGGCATATTCAACGTTAGCCTCCGAAGGGTCGCCAAACAAGTTCTCGTACCCTCTCGGAACATCCGCGAAAAACTTTGCAAACGGAAATTGTGTTCGAATGCGCTCGTGAGAAACTGGCGTTTCCTTGTTATTTAGAACGAGCACGGAAAATCGCTCCCATAAGGCCAGGACTTTTGATTTCCAAAAGAAGCCAGCCGTTTCGCACGTCTCCGCGGCGTTCGCCAAAGTTTCATCGATACTCATGGCAAGTTTCTCGACGATTTCCAAAAGCTCTAAGCGCCTGCGCAACATGTAATCAACGCGACCAGTTCGGGAGAAGTCTTTATCTGTCGATAAATCTTCTTCACCGCGTCCGAGACGTAATAGATACCGTTCTGGAACGTCGCGAATCATAATCTTCTGAAACAAATCGTTCAACGCCGCGTTAGAGTGAGTGATGAGCACGACTCTTTGATTCGGGTTCGTATGGTACAAACAGTGCAAAATTTGAGTCGCGACATCAGTCTTACCGGTACCAGGAGGACCGACGATTAAGGTCAACCCTTCACGAACGCCAGATTTGACAGCGTCGACTTGCGTCGGCGTAAACCGAACCATGTTTTGATTCTTAACATCTTCCGGGTATGGACCTGGATCTGGCGGAACGTACGACTCGACGTTGACAACGTTACTGCTCGCATCCTCTTCGTCAATACCAAAGGTTACTTTGAACGGCGGGACGGGTGTTGCTGAATCGAAAACAATCTTCTTCCCCGGGAAGGATTCGCGCAAATGCGCTTCGTCCAAAAACGTATCTTTGAAGTCAATTTTCGTTCGCTTTTTATTGTTTTCCGAGTCTTCTAGCTCCAAGGCATCTGGAGATGCAGACGATGGATCGCCATAGCCTAAAAACACATCTTGTAACCATTCGGGCGCGTTCATATCCTGGTTCAAGCAATCGCGAATACACGCCAGAATGGCTTTAAAATTGTTCTCTTTCGGTCTTCTGCGAATGACGCAGTTGAAATTTTTGTACATCTCGTGCACTCTTGCGACATCTCCATCGAACGTTTCCAGATCGCGTTGGTACTGCGCGCAATCTACTTCTAATGTGAACACGCGATCGTAGCCGGACGGTTTCTTTGGCCCTTCGTCCATCGCATCCGGTGGCGGCGGAGCTTTGACAACTTTCGCATCTTTCAGCTGTTCCGGGAAACCTTCGTTGGCTGGGACCCCTTCTTCGTCGCGAATGTCAATAATTTCCGCACCTCGAATGTACTCGACGTTCTTCGCGTCACCATGTTTCGCGTCTTGTTTTGCATGAACAAGAAACACCACATCAAATCGTTTCAACTCATCCCATTCTTTAAAAACGTCGTCGCGAGTGGCTGAGAAGTTCAAGCGCATCTTGATTCGGACCTTGGACGGTTTTTCTTCACCAACGTTAGGTTTACCAATATATGTAAATTCAATAGCCTCTTGTCGCGGGTCATCTTTTGCAATCGCCATGGCCATTCGCGCCCAGCCTCGAAAACTTTTACCGTCTTTTGAAGGTTGCATGCGTCGCACTGCGTCGGAGACGTCGTCTCGAATTTCGTGCGTCGCTTCCAAGCGAAACAGGTTGAAGTTTCGTAAGAGGTAATCTGAAAAGGTCAAAAATTGTAAGTTTAACTTTGGCAACGCTAACGGTAACGATTTCATCCTGTTCTTAGCGCTCTTGTTGTTGTTTTCGTCCTTTTTCTTGATGTCGTCGAACGGAACGAGAGACTCGTCCCATAAAATGTCTTCGGTTGGATACAACGGTAATTTGTTCACCATTTCTCTTCTCGATCGACGTTTTTCAAAGTGAAACGAGATAACATCGATTAAGAATTGGTCCTGGTCCTTCTGCATAAACTCAACATCGTTGGAGTCATCGTTCGATGCTAACTTTAACTGATCGCAGCACAGTTTACGCAACTGGTCGCTTTCCAAGTTTTTCAAATGTTTCGTCAAACTCGAGCGCGTTTCAATCATTCTCGCGGAGGACAACGCGAGCTCTTTCAACTCATCCGGCCAATGCTTGAACAATAAGCGTTGAAACGCGTGAGTGACTTTTGAACGTCTGGATTCCATCTCTTCTTCGCTCAATGCGTCTCCCGTATGGTCGTCGACTTCAAAATCGTAGAAATCTTTTGCCATTTCCAAAAGCTGCTTCAACAAATTGACGTTTCCGTCGGCTCCTTCCTCATCGCTTCTCATCTCGTTTATTGTCAGGTTTGCCTTTACGAAGATGTTTGCGTCGCCTAAAATCGCACGCACAAATCGTCTCGTGGGAAGTTGCGAGAGCAAATCGACGATGAATTCGAGGTAATACGCACAAAATGCCATCGCATTCTCGCTCGCGCGCGCAACCGGTAATGTATCCAAAAACACTGTGGTGAGATTGGTCAGCCACGAGTTTCGTCGTGATTGCATCTTCGTCGGTTCTTGCTTCGCTTCCTTCTTCATCAACTTTTGCCATTTCTTTTGCACATCGACTGGCGCGGAATTGAGTTCCATCTCCAACCTTTTTTCTTCCCGAGCTTTCCATATCTGAATAGACACTAAGGGCAACGCGCTTTTACGCGCCATATCGTTCTCTAACGCATTCATTAACACGTTTAAGAAGCGAACAACCGTGGTCATTTCCACAGCAACTTCAGGACTATTCTTTGTGACGTTCTCGAACGCGACATTCGTCAACGTTTCCACGAGCATTTTCAACGCCAACGCGTTTTCGCCTTCCTCATTACCACCGTCGCCACTACCGCTACCACTACCACTACTACTATTACTCAAAGTCGCAAACGCATCCGGCACGTTCATATTTCTCGCTTTATGCACGATACATTTCGCAAACGCTAACGCGGTATTCTCGTCTGGATGTTCACTTTTACTCGTCGACGCGAGGATTTGCGGCCACACCGACCTTTCCAGAAATCCTTCGTCGATGAGTTCTTCAACCACCTTGTCCTCGCACGCGCCTCTCTTCATGGTCGTCTCGTACGTTTTCCGCACGTCATCTAAATCATTCTTCGCCGCTTTTTTATCCGCCGAAGTAGTATTAGGAGGAAGAATAGGTATAGGCTTTTTTTCCTCCTTCGTTTTTTCACCTGTTTCACCTCCTCCCGTCTTCTCCTTCTCTGGCGGCGACGACAAAAGTCTCGGTTTCTTCGTCTTCTTTTCGTCCTCTTCTTCTTCTCGAACGACGACGACAGGTGTTGGTGCTTCTTCACTCTTCCCTCTTTTATTCGTCGTCTTCTCTTTCGTCGTCGTCGTTTTCGCGGCTTCTTCTTCTTCGTTTCCCTTTAACGACGACGATCGAATCACATTCTTCAATCGCGCGATTAAATCTTTCTTCAACCCATCCGTGGGTAACTTTTTCTTCTCCAGTAAAGACTTTAACTGTTTCACGGTCAGTTTGGACAAGTCCTCCTCCTCCTCCTTTTTGGACGAAGAAGGGGTGGTCCCTTTTACCGTCTTCGTCTTCAAAGTCGTCTTCTTCTTTGCTGCCGCCATTATTTTGAGTCGTTGTTTTATGGCGATTTCTCGGAGAAAAAGCGAGAGAGAAAAAACGTTCGTTCTTCACATATGTATCCTAATACACTTTTTGTATAATAACAGAACGAAGAAGAAGAAGAAGACAAAGAAGAACTGAAAAAGAAAATACTAAATGTCATCCGCGGCGGTCCTCGGCATAGGCTTCGCGGCGACCGCGTTAACCGCTCGACAACTCATCCTCGCCGGCGAAGCGTGGATGCTCGCACCACCAAAATTGAAGCAATTTTACAAAGGTGGATTCGACGACCAGATGAGTCGACGAGAAGCGGCGTTGATTTTAGGGATACGAGAATCCGCCGCGAAGAATAAAGTGATGGAAGCGCACAGGAAAGTGATGATGGCGAACCATCCCGACGCGGGAGGGAGCCCGTTCGTGAGCACGAAAGTGAACGAGGCGAAAGAAGTTTTGCTCGGGAAGAAGAGTAAATCCTTTTGATTCGAGAGATGAGTTTAGTACAGATAACAACAACGCTCGCGTCATCTCAATCGACATCAATCGAGAGTCAATGCGAAGAGTAAGTAGCAGTAGATGAGTAGGATGCGTAGCAAAATAGCAGCAAAGTAATACACTAATAATTTAAAACCTATTCTATTTAGAGTACAACACAAACCTCTCTCTCTTTCTCGTGCGCGCGCGGATATGATGTGATGACTCATGAGTAATTCTTCTTCTCACTTCCACCCGAAGTGTCTCTTTGTCGTTCCGTCTTTATCCCCCGTGGTCCTCCCATCTAACGCGTCTCTCCACCTCTTCTCTTGTTTCTCTAAACTCGCTCCGTCTCTTTGCGAGACTTCTTTTAATAAAACGCCCAGTCGTTGTTTGTTGACGTCCGAGACGACGCGCGCGTCTAACCCGCTTTTCGCTCGTAGTTTTGCCACCGCGTGTGCATCCAATTGAGGATTGGTGAACTTCTGCGTGCCGTACCAGAGCAAAGTACTCGCGCCGAACGTGCTCGCGATGAAGGTGAAAAAAAGTGGACGCGAGTCCCGAGTGGATCGGACGATCGTTCGCCAAAGTGGAGAGGCTTCCCAAATGAAAGACATTCTTCTTCTTCTTCTTCTCAGAAAGAGAGAGAGAGAATCACCTAATACGAAATCTTGTGACGTCGTCTCGTGTGTGTGTTGGTGCACACAAGAACAGAGAACAGAAGAAAAACAGAGAACACGGCGGTACGAGCGCGGCGAGAAGAAGTTTTTATATGTGCACACAAATATAATATAGTAACAACAACACAACGCGTAAAATGCGTTACCGGCCAGCGGTAATCGTCCCACCGGGAATGACTTCTCTCGATCCGAAAACCTTACCCAACTCTACTAAACAAAAGAACACCGAAAAGAGAACGTAGAAACCAATCAAGCTCCATCCGAGTTTGGCGTGCAACGCGTACTCGTAATCCGATTTGCGAACGGTTAAGCTCAAGACCAAGAGTAAACTGGCGATGGAACCGACTAATAAGACTAGGACGGAGTTGCCGACTTGGACTTGGACGTCGCCGAGGACGATGTTGACGTAGACTAAACTGGCGGCTAAACCGACGAGTAAGTTGAACACCGGTCCGGCGAAGCACGCGGTGACCGCCATGGCCGCTTGGCCGGCTTTGGCAACAGCCATGTTGGAAACTAAATCGCCGACGCAGTTGGCCCAGGCCAAGACGGTGGCACCTAAAAATTCTTCCGAAATGCCCGCAATTTTCGCCAACGCGTCGATGATCAAAACCAAGTGTTCCGCGGCTAAGTGCATCCAGACGATGGAGTTGATAAAGGCCAGCATCGCAATCGGTTCCGAGGCTGCTTTCGGGCCTTCTTTTTCCAACTGCAACTTGATGCCAGTCACGACAGAGCAACCTGCAGAGATGCACAAGATCCAAAAGTACGGAGAACCTGGGAAGTTATCGCGGAACATGGCAGTCGCAGACCCAGGCGCGGCGAGGAAGAACAAAGGGGCGAAGAACGCCAACGCCGTGGTGTACCCTTTGCCTAATCGACCTTCACGAATGACTGGCATCGTCAAGGACATGACGAGAAAGATTGGTGTGGTAATTGGCGCCAACGCTTTTTGCGACGGCGTCATGTCGTCCCATTGCGCTTCGGACATGGCCCAGGCGAACGCACCTTCGAGTAAACCATCCGCGGGGCCTAATCGTAACATTTTCGGTTTCTTTCTTCGCGGTAAATCTGCGCCTTTGTTGTCGTCCGGTCCGCCTTTTTGCGAAGCCAAATCGAACAGCGGCACTTCGCGCGTTCGCGATTTCTTCTTTTTGTTACTGTTCTCCTCGTCGCCATCCAAAGTGAAGACGGGCGCGGAATCTTCGTCGTCGTCGTCGTCGTCAATGCCCTCGTCTTTGAACACCGCCAAGACGATGTACGCGGCGTACGCCGAGGCGAGTAACGTGGTGTGCCACAACGCAATCACACCTTTAATCATAATCGCAAAGACAGTTAAAATACCAATTAAGTACGCGTATACGTCTCTGTTATATGGTGCGGCAGAAACGAGGACGCCGGTTAACGATCCGTCCGAAGCGTTTTTCGTCCTGTCCATCAAAATGACAACCCCTAAGATGACCGTCGTGATGAACAAACCGGAACCTAACGCGGTAGAAACCGCCATATCGACGTCTGGCATGGTACCAGACGTGACCGCGGCGACTTGCGCGAAAACATCCGGGGCACCGTTTCCGAGTGCTAACAACGTAGCGCCGGCGACTTCGGGCGAAATTTTCAAAATCGTCGCCACTGTTTCAAGCGCGGGACAAAAGAACGCGTCCGCCACGAGCGCGAGTGCATACAAGGAAACACCCAAACCAAACGCATAAATGACGGTCGGAATAACAATACCCGCGTTCGTGCAATACGCAAATTTTAAGTACGGATACAGGTTTCCGCCGCACGCGCGCGTGTTCCTGACGTGTTTGCACTGCGCCTCTCTCGTTAGGCGCTTCTTCGGTTCGCACTTCTTCGCTTTCGACCGGGCGCCTCGTAACGCCGAGCGAACGTCGTAGCCAGATTCCAAACTATACATTGGCGTGTTTGCGACTGGTTTCGGTTCACCATTCGCGGTTGCCATTTGCTCTTCCAATTGCTCGCCTTGCGGGGAAATCCCGGTGATTGGATCCGCCACGTCCGCGGTCGGTTCCGCTAAATCAGTCGCTTGAATCTCCTCCAACGCCATCTGCATCCCTTTCTCCTGCGCAATCGCCGCTTTTTCAGCTTCAATATCTTTGATATCCTCTTTCGCCTCCTCGATGGTTTCTTCACCCGAGGCGACTAAATCAGCCGGCGAATCAAACCCGTCCCCGGTGAGCGCGTCCGGCGCCGCTCCGTAATCGTCCTCGTAATCCTCGTAATCGGCATAAAACGCCAACTCCTCCTGCGCTCTCTTCTCGAACCGCTCTTTCGCTCGGGTTTTCACGTTGGCGAAAAACTTAGCCGCTTTCTTCGCCGCAGATTTCGTAATTTTCTCGTCCACAGTTTCCCCGTCCTTCTCCGCCGCGTTCTCTTCGTCGGACTCGGCAATCACCGCGTCCGCAATCGCGTTCGCCGCAGCTGTTTCCACCGCCAATTCTTCCGCGTTCTCCGATGCGTACTCCGAGTCCGCTTTTTCCTTCTCCTCTTCCGCGATATCCTCCGCACTTTCATCGTCCGAGGTCACCTCTTCCTTCGTCGCCGGCGCCTCTTCGCTCACGTCCGCCGCGACGATAGCTTCCGACGCTTCCGCGTCCGTATTATCCTCCGATTGCTTTGCAATCACCTCCTCGACGACGGTTTCGTCTTTCGTTTGCGCGGTTGGCGTGTGCGCACGAACTACTTCCGAGTGTAACAACGAGTGTTTGGTGTTTGTCGTCGCCGTTGCCGCCGCCACTTCTCCTCCTGCGTCTTCCTCCTCGGTTTCGGTGGTGCCTTCCACGGGTATTAAATTTCTCAACTTTTTCTCAACCTCCTCCGCTTGCTCTTGATCTTCTTCTTCTTCTTCTTCTTGGAGTAAAAACCTCGATCTTCTTCTTCCTCTTCCTTCAAAACGACTGCTCTTGCCATCAAAACCACCGCCGAAAGCAGACGATGAAGACGACGAGGATTTTTTTGTTGCCGCTGCTGCCACTTTTATTGGTGAAAATCCTCCTCCATCACCCCCCAAAACAAGAAGACAAAGAAGGAGAAGAAGAAGAAGAGGAGGCACAAAAACACCAAAACCACCACCCGATGATGAAAACGACTTTGAAAACGGGGACTTCTTCATTTTCACGCAGTTAAAACGCGTAAAGTGTGCGTGATGTGTGCGTAGCAGTATATATCTCTCTTCGCCCGTGTGATGCGTCGTGTGAAGAGATTATTCTCTGAAGATTAAGATGAAAAAATTGAAAAGTGGATCGCACAAACAGCAGCAAAGAGATGGATTTTTGATGAGATGTTGTTGCCTCTCTCTTGTTTTTTTGTTGGTTTCTTTTCTGTGAGAAAGAAGAGCTTTTGAGAAGAAATTTGAGCACTTTTGAGCAAATTTGATGAGCTGTTGATGAGGAAAAAAAATTCAAAAAAAACTTTTCTCTTGTTTTTGGACGAAGAAAAGAAAATCATCATTCTCTCTCGTGCACCCATTATATATATCATCATCATCATCATGAGAAGAGGAGGAGTAGGAGTAGGATTGGGAACTGGATCGTCGAAGAGAAAGCGCGGAGGCGATGGTGGCAACGCGGTAACGACAATTTCACGGGGCAAAAAAAAAGATGGCAACGTCTTGGAGATGTTTAAGAAAACGAAAACGAAATCAATGTTGTTGTTGGAAAAAACGAAATCGTCCAAAATCATCATCATCAACGACAAAGAGAACAACGAGGACGACGATGAGGTGATTGTTTTAGACAACTCGGACGAGGACGACGACTCCCCGGACGACGTCAGAGAGAATCGACGCCGAAAGTCGCTTCGCGTGCAAACGTCGCAGCAGCAAAAACAGCGGCAAAAAGAAGAAGAAGAAGAGGATATCGCTTTGACCAGCGACGAGGAGATTGAAGACGAGACTACTAACGATAAAAAGGACACGATGAGAAGAGAGCCGGTACCGCATGAAGAAGTCTCGTCTGGGTCGGACATTGAATCTCCAGAAACGCTGAGAAGAAAGAGACAGAAGAAGAGTCAACATTTTATGAAATCGAACAACGACGAACGACGCGAACGCGAAGAGCGAGAGCGCATAGAAAACGCGAAAGCGATGATGGCGATGGAGAACATCAACAGCGCGAATAATTTAGGAGGGTCGATGGCGTGGACGAGAGAAAATGGGAGAGGGAGAGCGACTGCGCCGCCGATGGTTGGTGTAGGGAACGGACAGTTTGTCAGAGGGGAGATGTTGGCGACCATCGCGAACGGCGGGCAAAGGGAAACGCGAAAGCTGGCACCCACGCACAATACGAACGCAAAAGAAGAAGAAGAAGAAGAAGAAGAAGAACGACACCAACCGGCGAAGAAGAAGATAAAGCGATCGGTAGCGGCAGCAGCAGTAATAGAAGACGTAGAAACTATAGATGACGACGACGATGTTCCGACATTCGCCAGACCAAGGATGCAAACGACGAATAGAATAATCGCGAGAACGACGACATTCGCAAACAACAACATGAACACCATGGCTAGCGTTCGAACCTCGAACAAGGATACGGACATGCTCGACGCGGCAAACTACTACATATTTGGCAACGAGAGCTTTCGACCAAACCAAAGAGAAATTTGCGAAGCGTGTGTGGCAAACGAGGATGTGTTCGTGTTGATGCCCACTGGCGGCGGGAAAACTCTGTGTTACGCGCTGCCGGCGGTATGTAGCGAAGGCGTGACGATTGTCTTTTCACCTCTCGTGAGTTTAGTACAAGACCAAGTGAAGAAGCTCGTCTACGAGTTTGACATCCCATCCGTCGCACTGCTGGGTTCCGCGGGAGAAGGCGAGACGAAGAGCGTTTTGCGAGAGCTTTACAAAGAAAACCCGACGATTAAGTTACTCTACGTGACGCCGGAGAAATTCCAAGCGTCGCCGTCCTTGCGCAACGCGTTTCAGAGCTTATTCGAGAAAGGCAAACTGGCGAGATTTGTGGTGGACGAAGCGCACTGCGTTTCCTCTTGGGGTCACGATTTTCGTCCGGATTACAAAAAACTGAGCGAGTTGAAGAAACTCTTTCCGAGTGTCCCGTTAACCGGGTTAACTGCCACCGCGACGGACAAAGCCAGAGACGACGTGTTGAAGATTTTAAAAATTACGAAAACTGCCAAGAAGTTTGTCACTTCGTTCAACCGAGCAAACATCGAATTCGAAGTCAAAGCAAAGGGTGATTTAGCCGACGACGATAAGTTTGCCAAGTGGATCGCGCGAACGTTCGGTAAAAACGATAACGGCATCGTCTATTGCCTCTCGAGAGACGACTGCGTGAAAGTCGCCCAAGCGTTGAACAGCGAAAAGAGAAAGAACCCGGAAACCGCCCCTTCTGCGGTACCCTACCACGCTGGAATGACGGAAAAAGCCCGTCGGGAAGCGCAAGACGATTGGACGAAAGGTAAAGTGAGCGTGTGCGTCGCCACGATCGCATTTGGGATGGGCATCGATAAAGCGAACGTTCGATGGGTTGTTCACCATTCGCCGCCGAAAACGTTGGAAGGTTTGTACCAAGAAATCGGTCGGGCCGGACGAGACGGGTTGAAGGCGCGAGGTGTGTCTTTATACTCTCACCAAGACCTGGGACGCGTTGAAAGATTACTCAAAATGCCGCAAAAAAGTAAAGGTGGGCAAAGTAAAGCCGCTCGATTGGAAAAAGCGCTGCCTTTGTTGCAAAAAGTCAAAGACTACATGGAAGACCGGCAGACGTGTCGACGAGTCGCTTTGTTGTCGTACCTCGGTGAAACGTCGTTCACACATAACGCGTGCGGAGGCACGTGCGATAACTGTCGCCGTCGTTTAATGCGTCACCAAGGAGGCAGCGAAGCGAATAAAGCGAGACACGAAGACTTGGTATTCTTCGAAGATCTCGAGTACAAACGACCGAGAGCGGCGTCTGCGGCTGGAGGTAAGGGTAAAAAAAAACGGACGAAGTACGCCTCGAAGACCAAGAAAGGAAAGAAGAACGCGGCGTCAAAACCGAAAGGTGGTGGTGGTGGAAATTTGTTTCAAAACGCGAGCGGAGGCATGTTTCGAGTACGATCGTAATAGGATGCGTTTTACTTTAGATTACTTGTTGTTTTAAACGTTTTTTACGAATATTTTGGAAATCTGCAAGCTTTTGGATAAAAAATGGAAGTGAAACGTCACAGACTCGCGCGCACAGACACACGGATACATAAATACGCACAAAATGTTTGCCACCACACACACCACTCGCGGCGCGCAAGCGACGATGGCCTCTGCGTCTTCTTCTTCTTCTTCTTCTTCTTCTTCTTCTGTTAGAAAACAGACGAACAGAGGAAGAGGACAACCTCTCATGGCGAAGAAACAATCCTGGACGGCTCGGGAAATCCAAACGAAAGATTCAAAACAAAAAGAAATCGAAAACAGCGCGACACCGATCGATAGTTCCAAAATAACCGTCCCTAAAGTCATGCAAGAGAAAGATTTTTGGGACGACGAAATGTTCGAGTCAGTAGGAGACGTGGTCGGGAAGTGGGGATTAGTTCTCGTCGCGGTGTTTGCGGCGATATCTGGGATTATTGCCAGCAAAACGTACAACGAAGGTGCGGTGGAGGTGGATTTTACCGCGTACGATAGTCCCGAGGAAGCAGTCGCGGCATCGGTGCGAGTGGCGGCGGCGCCGGTGAAGAAAAATAGCGTGGTGAGTGCACCGACTGTCGTTGGCGAAGACGATGTCGTTAGAGAGGTGATTGTTGAGTAAAAAATTGTGGAAATAATAATGAAACACGCTCGTCGTATCTATTTTTATACCGTCGTCGCGCTCGATCTGCAAGAGATGGTCGGTGACATCATCTCCCATGCCCTCACTCACTGCGTGTTTGTTGCGTACACACATATCATATCATCAAACAATAGTGCTCGAACAACTATCGCCGCTGTGTTTTAACAGCGATAACGCTTTCGTCAGCCGCGCGGCGGCGATTTTCAAATCGGCGTTTTCGCCCTCGACTTCGTTCATGATACACTTGCGAGCCTTCTCAACTTCGGCGTCGGCCATTTTTCGGTAACTCCGCTCTTTTTGAACCGCAGATTCGAGGTTACGAACGGATTTAGAGAGTGTTTGAACCAACGTTTGAATTCGAGAGGAGGATGTGTTGTTGGATGGTTTCGTTACGTATTCGTTCTGTTTCTCCTCCTCCTCCGCGTTTACTTCGTCGTCGTCCTTTCGCAATTTTTGGCGCTCGCCGTAATCGTACTCTTCGTTGTCGTCAACTAAATCAAACGCCCCAACCTCTTCAACATCGCTCCCCTTGACCATCTCATCGCACACGAGCGCGACTTTATCCATATTCACCCAACACTCGCGCACTCTTTCCCTCGCCTCTCGCGCTTTCCTCTTGTGCCACTCTCCTTTCCGTTTCCACGTTGACTCTTTCCTCGTGCACTCTTCGACCACTTTCCTTAACATCTCGTTTTCCTCTTTCGCTTTTTGCAACTTCATCTCCGACTCCGTCAATTGCTTTTCACCTTCCGCGACCATCTCTCTGGTCAATTCCAACCGCTCGTACAATCGATCGATCAACGTTTTCTTCTCTGAGAGTTCTCGCTCTCGTTTTTTCGCGGTTTCGAGTATCGTTTTTTCCAGCGTTGACACCGCGTCGTTGACGCGAGATTTCGAGAGATGGAAGTGCGATTCCAACGAAGTCTTCTTCCCATCATCACCATCACCATCAGTCGTCGTCGTCATCTCGATGATGACTTTGAGAACAACGGCTTAATAATAAATAAAGCGGAGCAGCAAAGAGGAGGTCAAAACTTTGACCAATTGACTTTTTTTTCGTTCTTTTCTAAAAAAAACCGTTCGTGTTCAATTGGTTTGTGTTTTTCGTCAAAAATTCATTCTTCCGTTCGGTTTGTTACATTTTTTAAGAAGGAACACAACAAACAGAACGCAGAACAAGAACAAGAATTTTAACAGTGAGATAATAAGAGAATACCAGAAGATAAGAAGAATATAAGAATATAAGAATAGAATAATTATCTCATCATGTGGTTCCGAGTGATAATGCTCTTGGCGATGATCAAAGGCGACAACATCGAAGGCGCGTTATCGAACATCGGGTACGTGATGTTGTCCTCGTCGTTACACTCGGGATTTCAGCTCGTGCAAGGGAAAATAATGCTCCCGAAGCTCGTCAAAATGGGCAAAGTGCACCCGGAGGCTCTGCGAAAGGCGAAATTCCCCATGAGACGAATGCTGTGGCATTTTTTCGTGGCGAGCTTTGTGGCGTACTTGTTGGTGCAATCCGGCTCGAAACGATTGACGTGGTTCTTGTTAGTCACCACCGGAGTGTTTCCTATTTTTCGGTGCTTCGCGTTTCCGAAAATGTGGCCGATACCAGCGTTTATGTGCTTGGTGATGTATTTCGTGTGGAGAAACGAAGGCGTGCAGGAGTTATTCTTAGGTCTGTTATTGTTTCAAGCCGTGCCGGTGATGCAGGAGATTATGACGTTTTATTTGCAGCCGGTCGTAGGGAGGAGGCTGGCGAGAGTCGGCGCGTTCGCGGCGTGGTTGACGGCGTTTGCGATGTGCGTGCCCATTGCCGGGACCTTTTTATGGGCGATGTTTGATTCGAAATCGTTCGATAGATTTGTGAGGAGAAGGAATAGAAAAGAATACAACGGATATTGGAGGAAGTACGAGTGGTTCCAGGGTATTTTGGGATTCGTGGACGATAGCGGCGAAAATCCGTTTCAAGTTTTAGGCGTTTCGCAAAGCGCGACGGCGGCGCAAATTCGTAAACGATTTCGAGATTTAAGCGTGAAGTATCATCCGGATAAGACGGGGAACGATCCGGTGAAGTCGGCGTATTTCGTAAAATTGCAAAGGGCGATGGAGGCGATTACGAGCGGCACCGCGGATGGTAAAGTGAACGAAAACGCGTTGATGGAACGCGTGAGCGGAACTATTCACAGGTGCGCAGAGTTGACGCCAGTGATCGGGATGTGGTTGGCGTTATCTCTTTGGGGTGCTTTCGTTGAATTTATGCAAAACAGAGGTAAACGAAAGAGTAAGAGAAGAAAAGGGGGGAAGAAGAAGAGTAAGAAGAAAAGTAAGAGTGAGAAGAAGAAGAGCGATAAGACCGACGACGGAAAGGAGAATACTAATAATGGTGTCGAAAGTACTCATCCGACGACGAATGTAGAAGAGAAGAAAGAAGAGTATAGAACATTCCCGTCATCATCCTCGGACGACGACGATGATAATGGAGAAGGCGAATCCTCCTCCGGTGACGAAGAAGACGAAGATGGAGACGAAGAGGAGGAAGACGTTCTGCCAAACGTCGGGCCGTCCTTCGTCGGCGCGTCCGTGCTCAGCGACATTTACGGCGGTCAAAGGAGAAGACCATCCGCAAAAGGCCGCGCTTCGGCAGGTTTACGAACCAGCGAGCCAAGAACAGTCGGTGGACGGCGCATTCAAACGCCAATCGTTATGCCGCATCGGGGAAAGGACGCCGTTACGAACAACACCACTAAAGTCAACACCGACGACGACGGGAAGAAGAGCGACGATAAAAAGAAGGAGAATTAAAGTAGTAGTAGTAGTAGTAGACCATAGTTGTAATACGTAGAGCGATGTCTGAGTTTTAGGTACATCTTCGCGTGATCGGCAGTAAGTAGAGCGACTTTCACGAAGCCTCTCTCTTTTTCTCTCTTTTTCTCTCTTTTTCTCTCTTCAAAAAAAATTCTGAACCCTAATTCAGAGACCAAAACCAATTCTCCTCTTCGTTTCTCCTCTTCCACGAACAAAAAATCTCTCAAATCTCTTTGAAGGAATGGCTTCACCCTGGCACCACACACATCGTCGTCTCTGTCGTCGTTGCATTGAATAATGGCGTCTTGGCCTTCGCTCGGGGCTCAGCCGAGGAGAGGGACGGCCACGGCACCCAACACAGCACTGAGTCTAAAGAGCCGACAACATCGACAACGACGAGCGCAGAAGATGTGTGTGGTTACGATGATGGAACAACGCCGCGTGCGAAGCAACGAAGTCGTGGCGAGCACGACTGGACGTCGCTCTCGTGGTGGAGATGCACTTATCGTATCTCGAGCCATTTCCATGTCTCCTGGTTCTTCGGACGAGAACGACTCCCAGGAGATGGTGAAAATCCGCGCCCAGTTTTCAAAGGTGGTGGATTCTTCGAACGATGAAGAGGATATCCTAATCGGTGGCAGTCGAGATTCGACGACGGCGAGCGGCGGGAGAGAGTACTCCTCGGATCCAGAGAACAATGGAAGCGCGTCGACGTCTTCAACAACAAATTCTATCTCGTCGTTTATGCAAGAAGGCGGCGTGTATAACTCGCAAATCGGAAAAGAAAAACCATTGAAAATCAACCAAGACTTACTCATCGAAGAAGCGAAACGGATTCGGAATCAATCCTTGTACGCGCGAACGCGGAAGGAACGGAGAAAACTGAGAGATGCGGCGATCGAGACTTTTAAGAGGGCGATGGTGTACGACCCTGCGGACGGGAGAGCGTACGTCGGAATCGGTAAAATTTACGTGCAACAAAAAGACTACAACAAAGCGAGAGAGGTGTACGAGAATGGAACGAGAGCGACGGGATCGGAGAACGCGTACTTATGGCAGGCGTTTGCGACGTTGGAGAAGAAAGCGGGGAACGTGCAGCAGGCGAGGAAGTACTTCGACGCGGCGGTGATTGCGAATCCGAAACACGCAGCCGCTTGGCACGGATGGGGCGAGTTAGAACGAGAGGAAGGTAACTATCAAAGAGCGAGGGATTTGTTCTTAAAGGGAGTGATGAAAGTGCCGAAAAGTGATGCTTCGGCGCATTTGTATCACTCGTTGGGTCTCATGGCGATGGAGAGAGGGAGATACGACGAGGCGAGGAAACATTTCAGAGACGGGGCGAACACGGAAAAAGGGGCGAAGTCAGCCGCGATTTGGCAGTGCTGGGGTTTGTTAGAAGCCGAGTGCGGGGAGAACGAACGCGCGAGACAATGCTTCAAGAAAGGTTTGGAGGTATGTCCGAAGAGCAAGTACTGTTGGTTGGCGTGGGGTCGATTCGAAGCGAGCATCGGAAACATTCAAAGAGCGAGAGAGTTGATTCAAAGAGGGGTGAGATTAAACCCCGCGGACCCAAGTTTGTTGCAAGCGTTAGCAAGATTAGAAGCGAACGATGGAAATATTCGCGTGGCGAGGCAATACTTTGCCGCCGGGACGAAACTCGATCCTTCGCACCAACAAAATTGGCAAGCGTGGGGGGTCGCCGAGTTCAGAGCTGGGAACATCGAAAAAGCGAGGGAGTTGTTCCAGCGAGGCGTTTGGATTCGTCCGGAATCGAAAGACGCTGCGGTTGGTTTACAAGCTTGGGCGATTTTAGAGCGCAAGGTAGGGAACATTCCGTTAGCGAGAGAGTTGTTCAAATGTTCGGTGAAAGCCAATCCGACGAATGCGAAATCGTGGATGTCGTGGGCACAAATGGAAGAAGAAATCGATAACATCGCGAGAGCTTCCGAGTTGAGAAATCTGTGCGCTCAAGAGAGAGCGGAGGAGGCTATTGGTATGACCGATTTATCTCCGGCGAGTCTTGTCGGATTAGACGCAACGATTCGTCCGATTCTCAAGCGTTTATCGTCCTTGTTGAAAGGCGAATCGAGCACGGGTGCGGGCGATACGATTACGCGAACTGACGAGAATGGTGACTTGTACGAAACCGATTCTTTCGTCTGGGCCGGCGACGAGCTGTTGTTTTCGAACGGAAGTGGAAGCGATGACGAGGATGACGAGGACGACGAGTTTTGATTATTTATGATAGAGAGTTCACGTTCTTTTAATGTGATACTATTTTCACGCTCGCGCAATAATCAAAGACACGGATAGTGTGACATTACTACAAAACCACTCGCTCTTGTTTACTCTGCACGTAATATGAATTAAATAACAACTCTCCCCTCTTACTACCAGCAGTACCACACAGCACTCTACTATTTATTATTATATATTTACAAAGCGTTCCTGATTTGCTTTTCGACGTCTGAAGCCGGTTTGTTCGCGACAACCGTCGTAACTTTCTTCAACTTGGAGTAATAATCAATCACTGGCTGCGTTTGTTTGTGGAACGCATCCAATCGACTTTTCAACGTCTCCGCGTTATCATCTTTTCTTTTCATCAAATCCTCTCCGGTAATGTCATCCTTTCCTGGTACCTTTGGCGGTGCAAACTTCGTGTGATACGATCTCCCGCTCGCCGCGTGAATCCATCGACCTTCCACGCGTTCGACTAAAACCTCATCCGGGATGTTAAAGTCCAAAACCGTATCGATTTTCGTCCCTTGTTTCTTCAACATCTCGTCCAACTTCTCCGCCTGGACGACTGTTCTCGGGAACCCATCTAAAATAAACCCGGTTTTGCATTCGGGTTTTTTCACCGCTTCGGAAATAATACCGACCACGATTTCGTCCGACACCAAACCGCCCGATTCCATCGCTTTTTTCGCGGCTAATCCGTTCGGCGTTTTCGCGGCAACCGCTGCTCTGAGCATGTCCCCGGTCGCTAAGTGGCACAAGCAGTGCTCGGATTTGATTTTCGGCGCTTGCGTGCCTTTCCCACACCCAGGTGGACCTGTGTTTATTATTATTGCACGTATAAGAGATATGATTAGTCTTCGTATGATGAGATAAAATGGAATCATCAACATCGTCATCTTTTATCGCGAAAGGCGGTGAGGAAAGACAAAGAAGAAGCAAAAACAAAGAATATTACCGATGAGAATGACTCGTTTCTCTGGTTTCTTCGCGCAGTCGATTCTGCGCTGGACCTCTTTCATGAGGTCGTCGGTGGAAATCGATTCGAGCGCTTCGGCAGACATATTTTTATTTATTTTTTTGTGCTGTTTTTGTGGTGGTTTCGTGAAGAAATTTTTATGTTTATCAAGCTGCTCTCTGATGAGTCTAAAACGAAGTCTAATAAAATCTAAAATCTACAATCGTTAATCTAACTTCACGTTCGCGAGTCTTTGCAACCTTTTAAACGCGTTCTCGATTTTCTTCTGGTCTTTCGGAGAATTTATTTGAAAGATAGATTCCAACTCTCGAACGTCTTTATATTTCAGTATCTGGCGTCCGGTGATTTTTGCGCTTTTCGCGATCGAAGCCGCTTCGTCGAGCGATTCGCTTTTTAACCACGCGGAAACTTCCTCAGAATCCCATAATTCGACGTCGCCTAAGAGTTGGCGATCAAATCTGTCCAGTATAGTTCGCGCAAACTCGTTCGTGCTCTCGTCGTCGTCGTTTACGTCGTCGTCGTCTTGAGAGCCTACTGCGTTTATGTTCTCAAATTTCGCTTCCTCGTCCGCGGTACCGGCGGCGCCGCCTACGGCACTCCGTTTTAAGCCGAAACTCCCAATCGCCCAAATTGTCGACCCAATTATAATCGAAGGCACGATTATTGCCGCCTTCGCCGCCACGGCGACAAAACTCATGCCACCGAAGAATGAAAAGCTCAGCAACAAAGGCCCGAGCACGGTCAACGCCACCATCGCCGCCGCGGTCGCGGCGAATATAGCCCCAAACGACGCAAACATAATCAGCGGAAGTAACGTCCCGACCGCGGCTAACGCGATTGGCACCGCAACCGCGCTCGCCATAGCCGCCGCGACCGACATTCCAGCCACCAAAACACCGACCGAAAATAAAGGATACTCCGCGACGAGTAGTATTCCTTTCCGAATGCTCTTCACGTTTTTGTTCCCGCTGTACGCAATCGCGAGCTCGTCCGCGACGACCGTCGCGATTTGCTTGAACCGTTTCCTCAACTCATCTTCCTGCGACCAGAATATAAACGCAGCCGGTGGTCGCATCGTCTTCCTTTTTGTCCTTCCATAATCACATCGTCTTTGTTGTCTTCTTAAAGGAGCAACCGTACTCGGAGCCACGAAACAACTTTTGCATCTCGCCTCAACTCTTGTTCCCGCTCTTTGTCTTCTTCTTCTTCTGGAGAGAGACGAAGAAGCAGCGGCAGAACCAGTTTCGAGATGAGCTAATCTCGTCGTCGTCGTCGTAATCATCGTCGTTTCATCAAGAACAACAACAACAACAACAGCACCAAGAGAAAGTTAATGAAGAAATTTTCTGCTCTCAAAAGTGTGTTTGTTTTTCATCAGAATTTCATTTCTATTGGCAAATGACAAGTCATTTCAGAAACAGACGTCAGAAGAGACTTTTTCGCATCTCGTATTTATATCACAGAGTATTGAACTGCACACACAAACACTCGCACACTTTTTGGGTTTGAGCAGCAGTTTAGAAGCAGACGAGAGATCGATCGATCGACGCTCTCTTTGTTGTAGTACGAGAACGATGACGACGTTTGGTAATGATACTACTAAAAATACAACGAAGGAAAAGATGATGCCGCGCAGATGCAGGAGCAAAAAATTGATCGGAAGAAAAAAATCATCATCTCTCTTCGTTTTGCTCTTGACGACGCTGTTGTTATTGAGCGTGTCTTTCGTGGCGGAATTCGCACACGCGAAAGATTACTACTCCATCCTCGGCGTCGCGCGAGGCGCTCCGGAGTCGCAAATTAAACGGGCGTACCGGAAACTGGCGTTGAAGTATCACCCGGATAAAAACCCAGGGGATGACAAAGCGAAGAGTAAATTTGAGGAGCTCTCGAACGCGTACGAAGTTTTAACGGATGAAGAGAAGAGACAGATTTACGATCGACACGGAGAGGAAGGATTGAAGCAACATCAGCAAGGAGGCGGAGGAGGTGGTGGTGGGCACCCCGGGGATATCTTCAGCCAATTCTTCGGTGGAGGATTCGGCGGGTTCGGCGGGTTCGGCGGCATGAATCAAGAACCGGAGACGCCGAAAGGCGAACCGGTGCAGATGGATTTGTACGTTTCTTTGAAAGATTTGTATTTAGGGAACACGATTAAAGTGATAAGAGATAAAGACGTTCTGAAACCAGCGAAAGGGACGAGGAAGTGTAATTGTCGACAGAAGATGGTGACTCGACAAGTCGGTCCGGGGATGTTTCAGCAGTACGCGCAAAACGAGTGCGAGGAGTGTCCGAACGTGAAATTAGCGAGAGAAAAGTCCACGTTGATGTGCGAAATCGAACCGGGTATGGAAGATGGGAAGGAAATCTTATTCTTCGAGGAAGGCGACGTGTTAATCGATGGCGAGCCTGGGGATTTGAAGATGATTGTGAAAGCGCAATACGATAAAGAGATGAAATGGAGACGAGGCGCGAGTGATAATAATTTGTACATGGATAAAGAGATTACGTTGGTGATGGCATTGAACGGTTTTGAGACGGAAATCACGCATTACGACGGTAGGAAGATTGTGTTGAAGAACGAGGAGGTGACCACGCCTGGCTTTGTGCAGACCTATAAAGGGGAAGGGATGCCGAGGTTTGGAAGTTCGGGGAAGTTTGGTGATTTAGTCGTGACGTATTCGATCAAGTTCCCGAAGAAGGTGCCCAACGGAAGCAAACAAATCGTCAAAGATATCTTTAGTTCGGACTTTGTCGATTTCTAATTATTTTGATGATGCGCGTGTGTTGAGATGTGGTTAATTCGTAAACAACGCGAAAATTAGATACCGGTAACAAAACAAAACAAGTACTACAGTAATTATTTTCTTACTACATATATTAAATACGAAATGGCCGAGATACCGTACAGTAAGTGGTGATCTCGTTGTTATTATTATTATCCAAGTAGAAGTGCGCATTATCGCCTCACCACTTCTTAACATGAAACAACCATCTCCACGCGATTAATCTCAATCTTCGTCGGTCCCATTTCCATCCCTCCAGACTTTTTCAACTTTGTTTCTCCTAACGTCAACGTCCCTTGAACATCGCATTCGGCTTGAAACGGCCCCATTTCCTTCTTAACTCTCTTGGCCAACGAGAACCCGTTGCAATTGGCCGGCGTAGAGATGCCTTGTTGCGTGACGACTTGAAACCCGACGAACGGCGCGTTGTTCACGTAGTCGTAGTTACCGGAAACTTTGACGATAGCGCCGCCCAAATCGAAATCTTTCGCATACTTCACGTGCTTATTCTTCGTGTCGAATTGAATCTCCCCGTCGAACCAGGTTTCTTTACACGACCACTGTAAATTCGGCGTGTATTCCACCGTCAAGTCCATAAATCGGCTGTCGTCGTGCGAGACCAAGGACAAATCGGTGCCGACTTGAAAGCGCAAGTTTGGAATCGGTGCGATGGCTGTTATTTTTTGTATCAATGTTTGTTGTTCACGAGAGAGTGGAAGAGTGGAAAGAGAGAGAAAGAGCGTCAGCGATGATCAATCGTGCGCGCACAACAAGTGCACACAACAAAAAGTTTTAATAAAGAACAACAACAACAGAAACATATACACACAAAACAAACGATGAATAATGACCTGGAAACCTCACGTCTAAATTCTTTCTCAATTTGATGAAAAAATTCGTCTTGTTCGCGTTAAACTGCACGTATTTCCCGACCGTATCTTTCACGTCGGAAACGCCGTCGGAAACCGCGTCAAACGTTGCCGCTGCCGCGTCGTTCATTTTCTTTCTTTCTCGTCTTCTTTTTTGCTTTTGTATTGTGGAGAATAATTCGTTTTGTTGTTGTTGAATCCCAAAAAAGGTTGTTGGTGTTTTCCCCTTTTTTTTATTCGAGCACAGACAGAAAGGTTGCCTCTCTTGTTTTTTTGAGAGAAGTCAAACACGAGAAAGAGTAGGCAAAATTCTTCTCAATTATATCTTCTATAAGAGAGTTTACGACGACGACGTAAACGAGAGCGACGACAAAAATGATGGACGACAGACGAAGTGCGTTTATCTTCTTTTTATCTTCTTTTGCTTTACATTCTTCTTCTTCTTTTCCTCTTTCAAAAGCGAGAACAAGCGTACTTCGTATTAGGGGACGTTTTTGACTCATCTCACACATCATTATAAACGGCTAAAAGAAGAGAGATTTATCATCATCCTCTTCTCGCTCCCCGTCTCACCATTCTGTCTCACCATTATTACGCTGACAACACATATTATATCTCTCATTAATGATAATACTCGTAATAATAATAGAAATTGGCATCGGACTGATTGCATTCGGATGCGGTTTTACCACCCTTGGCGTCTTTCTCTTCTTCGACCGAGCTTTATTAGCCATGGGCAACCTCATGTTCCTCTCTGGAGTGACCACGACGATCGGCCCGAGAGCGACGATGAAATTTTTCATCAAACCTCGAAATCAGAGAGGCGCGTTTTGTTTCATACTCGGATTACTGTTAGTGTTGATGAAATGGGCGGTAGTTGGGATGATTATAGAGTGTTACGGGTTCTTCGCGTTGTTCGCTGGATTTTTTCCAACCGTCCTTTTGTTCTTGCAACGCGTGCCAGTGTTGGGGACGATGTTGCGGTTTCCCGGGGTGAATCAGTTCGTGAAGAAAATAGTGAAGAAGGGGCAACGGTTACCCGTCTGATGTTGATGTTGGTGTTTTGGTGCGCGCGGGTGCATTTCGTTTTTCACGGAGTTGAGAGCGTTCGCTCGCTCGCTCTTATTATCATTCAAAGTCACACCTATTATTTCTAAAGAGTTTAGCCTAGTAGTTATCAAGAGTTTGTTTTGCTATATATTTATACAAAAAGAATCAATCATCATCAGACTTATGTGTTTTGCGTTATCGGCAGTTGCGACATGTACGGCACGCTTCTCCTCTTCTTTTCTTCTTCCTCTTCTTTGTCTTCTTCTTCTTCTTTAACAACTTTCACGACTAATTTTTTATACAATTCAATCATCTCCGTCATCATCGCGTCTGGTTTCACTTCTCTTCTGCTCACGTCGGATTTACACAAAGGACACTTCCCGTTCGCTTTCGCGCAGTCTAATATGCACTTTTTGCAAAAGTAATGCGCACTGTGAGAAGAAGAATGAATTAGTATTGGTAGGGGAAATTTTCAAAATGAAGAAACACAAAACGAATAGTACCATATCGTTCGCGAAGGCGATTCCATCAACCGTATGCACACGCAACATTCCAGTGATTTTCCCAACGCGCGTAACTCTTTCTCGCAGTAGTATAATTCTTCTTCTGGGTTTGTCTTCTTCTTATCGGTATTAATGTTATTAGTATTATTCGTCATCGCGCGTGTATATAATGGTGTAATTGGAGGAGGTGTTTTGTTTAAAAAAATACGCGCGCAACAACTCGAGCACTCAACACACACACACGCAAGTAACGCCACCCGTGCGAAGAAGAAGAAGGAGAAGTGTAAAGGAGATGGGCGGCATATCGTCGAAACCGGAACCGGGCTTTCCCGTGGACACGTCGGAACTCGACGGCGACCTTCGTCTTCCGGGAGAAGAAGAGGTATTTTTTAGCGCACAAAAAGTCACCGAGAAGGACGACGAGGAAGAAGACAAAGACAAAGAAGAAGAAGAGATGACGACGATTCCAGAGACGTCCTCGGAGACGCAAAAGGCGAGAGAAACGAGAGAACCCGGGTCGGCGTCCGTGAAGAAGAAAAAGAAGACGGTGAAAGAAGACAGGAAAGGATCGTCGGTGTCTTCACCTCCTCGTCCGACGAGGAAACGAGGACGAAGTCCAACGCAAGAAGAAGAAGAAGAAGAGATGACGCCGGCGAAACCCAAGGCGGCGTCGTCGGCGGTGAAAAGGTCCAAAATGATTGAAGTCGCAAAGTTCTCCACGAGAAAGTCCGAGGAGAAGACAAAGAAGAAGAGAAAGATACAAACGCCGCATCTGAGCACCGGCTCGTACTTACCCGCGTCGAGCAAACACCGCGTGGAAAACGAGCTGAAACGCATAGACGCGGTTCAACTCGCCACGAAGTTAGACTTTGTCAGTCCAAATTACCCGTCCACGCGAAGGAGCGAGCAGTTCAAGAGACACGCGTTGAGGAGTTCAAGACGAGGAGAGCTTCCCACGTCGTCGCCGCAAACGACCATGGAGTGGGCTTGAGCGTTTTCACGTTTCAGAGAGAGAGAGAGAGAGAGAGAGACAAATTGATTGAACAACAAAAATTACGAAAATTTTTCCTTCATCTGCCTCATTGGAAATGCCTAAAGAAAAAGGTACACAAACGACGACTTCTTCATCAGCTGGCTCTTTCCTCCGCGCTTTTCTTTTTGCGATCATTTTAGCCTCATTCGCGCAACAGGTCGTTTTCGTCATCTTTCAGAGACGCGAGAGTAGTAGTACTACTCGCCCCCGTTTGAAAACGAAACAGAGCAGAAGAGATATAAAAATGCAGATTCTTCAACCGCGAACGAGTAAAGTCACGCAAAATGAAGTCATCGTTGGACTCTCTTCTTTGGCTGGATTATACGCGAAAATGGAAGAGAAACACGCAATCGATGTCGTGCATTGCGCGTTGGATCTTGGGTTTCGAAATTTCGATACCGCGCCGCATTACGGGTTAGGTTTGTCCGAAGAACGATTCGGGAAAGCGTTGAAGAGTTATCCAAAAATGACGGAGGACTTACGAGAGGAGATTAAAATTTGGACCAAAGTCGGGAGAGTGATTAAAGATAAAAACGACGTGTTAAAAACGGACAGAGTGGAAGAAGGGAACGTATTGGGGCACCCGGATTGCGTGTTTCCGGAGAACAATCCGGAGAGTCGACCGACGCTGAATTATACCGGTGACGGCGTCGCGCAAAGTTTAACCGATTCGCTGGAAAGAATCGGCGTGAAGCACATTTTTGGCATTCGAGTGCACGATTGTGAAGATGAAATGCGATTCGAAGAAGCTGCGAATAAAGATACGGGTGCTTTTGTGAGGATTAAGCGAATGCGGGACGAGGAGAAAGTCGTCGAGGATGTGTCGTTAGGTGGAAACGATCCGATGTATTCGTTGCGAGCGATTCGCGAGAGCGCCGAGAACACCTTCGACGGGGTCATGGCAGCTGGGAGTTGGAATTTAATCGATCAAGATGGGTGCGAGTTGTATAAAGAGTGCGAAAAACGAGGCATGTATATTCACAACGCTGGTATTTACGCCAGTGGGTTGTTAGTCGGTGGATCTACGTATAAATACGGACCGGCGAATGAGAATGTCATCGCGAAGAAGAAAGCGTGGGAGCAGTTGTGCGAAGAGTTTGGAAACGTATCGTTACCAGCCGTCGCCATGGCGTTTTCGGCCGCACCAAACGTCGTGAAGAAATTTGCAGTTGGCGTGAAATCTAGATTTGAAGTAGAAAAGACCTTAGAGTGGTTGAATGAAATCGATAACATCGATCCAAAGATTTGGGAAGAAGCCAAATTAAGAGGCTTGTTATCGAGCGATTGTACCGTGCCGAACGTTTTCTGAGATGATGATGCTGAGTATATAGACTGCGGTTGTATTTTATAGTTTACAGTTTACAAGTGCTACTATGCGTATATGTTGTATGTTCGTATGCCATTCCTTTCCTCCTTTTACAGCTCGTTCCCGCCCTCTTCCTCTTCCTCTTCCTCTTCTTCTTCGACTTCGGGTTTCTCTCGGCGTTTCGGTAAACGAAACTCGGCATCTCTTCTCAAGTTTTCTTCGATCCAATTGCGCAAAGTCGAAGAACCGTGTCCGTACGGCGGAGGAAGCTCGACGTAATCCATCGTTTGTATCTCTGGTGGATCGCCCCATCGTTTTGGGAACTCAATTTCTTCTTTTTGCTCAGCTTCTCCGTCGTCTTCGTCGTCGCCGCTTTGTTTCGTCGCCTCTTCTTCGTCGTTTTTCGCGGCGCGTTCAGGATTTTCTCTATCCATGTCTTGCTGCTTTAGAATCCATTTCACGACTGTTCCGGAACCGAAATACTCGTCGTACGGAGGCGGGTATTGTCGGTAATCGCGCGTTTGCAGCAATGGCACTGGTCCCCAGTGCGAGGGAAACTCCGGTTGGCCTCTTTTCGTCGGGCGATTCGTTCGCGTCGGCGTCCTACCATTTTCGCCTCCAGATTGCGACATCAAATCAAAATCTCTCGCACTTGGTGCCGGCGCCGGTCCTTCGCCTTCTTGACTCGCCCTCTTCTCGTGGAATTCCAAATCGTTGGAATCGTCCAACTCGTCTTCAAACTCAATCGCTCGATTGCCAAAGTGACTCGCCTCTATCAAAAACTTCACATCTTCCGCAAACGTATCGAAACGCATCTCGTGCGACGCCCAAGCGACGTTCATCAACTCCGACGTCCAACTCTTGTTATTTTCACACGGCGAATCTGGAGCAAATCTATTCTCGCCTTCTAAAGAACCACACACGACATCTCTCCAATCCGAGCGTCTCGGGTCTTCCTTCAAATACCCTTCGTCGTCCAAGTACCCGTTCGTTTTCAACGCCTCGAACATTTTCTCAGACTCGTACGTCTCGTAATACCCCGGAGGCGCGTTGTCTCTGAAAAACGTTTCGTGCAATTTCATCGGGTGCAGTTCCGATTCCTTTACCGGCACGTCTGAACTCTTCTGCATCTGATCGACAGTATTTCTCACCGCCCTGGCAATCCTCTCGTCTTTCGGCATGTGCGAAAACACCATCGGCAGCGTAATCTTTTCAACCTCCGGCGGCGCCGCGATTTGCGATATGGCGCCTTTCAAACGCATCTTCAAATGTCCGAAATGGTCCTCGAATATTTGCGGTAACACGTGCGACACGAACGTCCCGCCACTCGAGGCTCCGAACGCGTACACGTCCACGTGTTCTTTATGCGCTAAATCTCCGATATCCGTGCCATCTTTTTCTGAAAAATTTTTCAACACTTTGTACACCCTCGACGCATCTGGATTCCGTTGCCAACACCCTTTATTGCTCGATATCGCCAACACCGCCATGTTCTGTTCGTACGCGAAGTGAGCGATTGAAACTTCGATCGGTAATCCTCTGCATTTTGGACAATTATTTTCGTCTCTTTCGAACCAATCGAACGCGTCGTGCGCGCACCCGTGGAAAAGAAGAAACAACGCTCTCGGTCCACTCGACAGTTTTGGAACTTTGTAGAGATATTGGATGTCCTCTCCGTTGGAATCATCTCCGATGGTTTCGGTAACGACGGGAGATTTCTCGTACGCAGTCGCCACCATTACGAATGCCAAGAGGAAGAGGAGTCGAACAAAGCGCAAAGCAATACTGCGACGCATTATTATTAAACTCTCCTTTTTGTTCTGAGGAAAGAAGAGATGTTTGAGTTCGTTACACTTTTTTAGGGAAAAACTCTCTTCAAATCATTTTCAAAAGAAGATATAGATATGATAGATACGACGAAAGCGAGAGGGAAAGAGGAGGAAAAGAAAGAGAGAACAGACGAAGACGAAACCAAAGATGACGAGGATGAAGCTAAAATGATGACGATCAAGGAAGTCGTCCGGGACGCGTGCGAAGAAGGCGGGTACGCGCTGAGAAGACGGAATTCTTCTTTGGGGGTGAACGAATGTACGACGACGGAAACGACCAAAGGAGGAAGAGGAGAAGGAGGCTCGTCGTACGGAGTGTCGTTGGAGGAACAGATTCTCATCCTCTCGACGTCGTCCTCAGAAATCAAATTTGACGTCGACGACTTCTTGCGACGGTTGGTGCACGAAGTGAAAGAATACGCGCGACCACCGACGTCGAATTTCCACGTCGGCGCGGCGTGTTTGACGAATCGCGGGAATATTTTCTTAGGCGTGAACGTAGAGGTGGAAAAGTGCGCTTTGAATAGGTCCGTGCACGCGGAGCAGTGCATGATTACGAACGCCATGGTTGGAATCAGGAACGCGGAGTTGGAAGAATACAGGAGGAAAGAGAAGATGAAAGGAGGCAAGAAGACGAAAGAAGAAAGAGAAAAGGAAAGGAGGAAAGAGCACGAGAGGAACAACAACAACAACAACAACAACGAGAGTAACGAGGAGGAGGAAAAAGAGAAGATTGTAAAAATTGCCATAACACACGCGCCGTGCGGACATTGTCGACAGTTTATGAACGAACTGAGAGACGCGAAGGATATTCAGATTTTATTGCCCGGCATGGCAGCGATGAGATTGGAGGAGTTGTTACCGAAAGCGTTCGGACCGTTGGATTTAGAAGTACCGGGAGACGAAGAACATCGAGAGGAGAGGATAAAACGGAGGAAAAGTGAAGGCAGCGATGCAATAGTTGTGGACGAGGAAAAAGTGCACGTTAGGACGCTGTTGTTGGATGGATGTCCGCCGAACCCGCGAGATCGGGACGGACTCGGAACCATGGAGAAGTTTTGTAAATTGCTGAGAGAAGCGTTGGAAGATGGAAGGATCCGTTTTGGGCAATTCAGTTTTGGGAATCTTGAGGAAGAAGAAAGAATTTTTGCAGCAATGGAGGAGTTGGCGCATACAATGGCGCATTCATACGCGCCATATACGGATAGTCCATGCGCTATAGCCATACCGTTGGAATACCAGCGCTCGTTGGAAGAACGCTGGAAGACCGGTGATAAACGATCCGGGATGAGGTTTTATTTTGGTGCGAGCGTGGAGTGTGCAGCGTATAACCCATCGATGACGCCAATGCACGCGATGCAAGTCGCACTTCACTGCACTCCATTTCGACCTTCTTCGTATAAAAAATCGTCGCCTGAATACGGGCACATTGGAACCAGACCACTCTTTTGGAGTCAAAGGCGATGCCCAATATCAATATACGTGTTCGGTTTTCGAGACGCAAAGATTTCGTACGCGGAAACTTTGAAGAAGGAATTCGAGGATATCGCGAGAAGAAACGATACAGATTATGCGCCACAGTTTATTGTGAAAGAAATTTTGTTCGACAGACACATGTTCAGCGTGGAAGATCCCCAAGATGTGATAGTTAGGGAATATGAGAGAATCAGGTCAATGTTTGTGGAAGTACTTGATTGGTATAGTCTATGATGTATTTGTTTTATTTCATGATTTCTTCTTGTTTTATGTTGTGTTTTCTGAGCGCTTTTGAGGAACGCATTCTCTTCTCTTCTCGTCTCTTTTCTTCCTCTTATATATTATACTAATCCAGCTGGTAATCGCACAACCTTGCCACCATCCGCAAAAGACAAGACGTAGAAATAGCAAAAATCTGCCAAAATGAACGTCTGCACAATCTCTGAGACCAAAACCATGACTGGCCACAATCCGGTCGTCAACGCGGTTTTCAAGTAACTCTGTCCGTCGAAAATCTGTAAAATCCAGTGCGCGCAGCTCAAAAACCTCGCCACACCTAACGAAAACACGTAATTCGCCGTCCATCTCTCCACAACTTTCGCCGATTGCATCACGCGCAACTGCGGCAAAACGCTCACCGCTTCCAAATACACGCACGTGGCCCACAACACTCGATTCACAACCGCGTGCGACGTTTGCGGGTGCGCGATAATCGCCATTATAACGCACGGTACCAACACTTGCCACGTCATGATCGTATCCAGCGGTCTGTTGTGCGTCTCGTAATTATGCTTCAACGACCCTTTCATCGTGGACAACACCCACATCGTCGCCATTAGCGTTAAAAAATCTAAAATCGTGTGCCAGTCGTACTCCATCATGAACGAACAGTACAAGCGGATCCCTAAAAATATCGCCGTCAACTCTTGCGTTTGCATGGAAAGGCCGAGACAGGATTTTTCCCTCAACAATTTATACGCCAGAATCGCGATGCCGATGAAGTGCACGAACTCAGCCATGATGAACAAGGTGTCGTGATTGTCGATGACTAAATAGAGCAAGAGTAAAACGAACGAACACAAAGTTAAAATCAATCCAACCTTTTGCGGTTTGGAAAGAGATTTGATATACTTCTTGAACTTCATGACGTGCGCTTTGCGCTTGGCATCTTCGTACGAACCCATTATTATTATATTATTTATCGACGACTTCTTCTCTTCTTCTTCTTTAATGGAAAAACGCAAAGGGTTTGATGAAAGTTGGTCCGCCGCGCGTGAAAACAAGTGACGCGATTCTCGTCCAATTCTTTCTTTCTTTCTCGATACGAAAAATAAAAAAAAATCGAAAAATCGATCGATCGATCGAGAGAGAGAGAGAGAGTTGTTTTTATTTTTAACGAATACTAATATTAAATCACGCGGTGAAAAGTTTACAAATGTTTGGACTCGACAGAGTGACGATGGCGTTACCTTGCGGGTGCGTCTCGCAGGCGAGGCAGTGTGAAGTATCTTTGTCTCCTTCCGCGACGTCGCCTCTCGCGTCGGTTTCGCAAACAAACTTGGCGTCGTTGACTCTCCAGCATCGAACTATCGCGTTGCATTCGTTGGCAGCGTAGATGTATTCACCTTTTCGAGAGACGGAGACGGAGATATACGCGGTGTTGGCTATGATTTCGGACGGTATAGAGGTGGTTGGCGCGTTGAACGTGCGTTCAATCTTCCCCGTTTTCGCGTCGAAGGAAACCAACTTCATGGCGCCTCCGCAAAGAAATACCTTGTCAAACGATAAAGGGTCTCGGCACATGTCTTTGACGACGAACTCAGAGACGTGCGCTTCTTTTGATGCATCGTCACTGCTTTTATCGTCGCCGCTCTTTTTTGTCAGGAGCGGATGTTTGTGCTCTTTGAGAATCTCTGCGGTTTTCGCGTCAAACAACAAGACCAAGCCGTTCGAATACGCTGCCAAGATGAACTCTTTGTCCGTGCCACAAAATATAGCGCACTCGCACTGTTCCGTGATACCACCAGATGAAACCGTCGGGTTCACGTATTCTTTCAACGTCTTGCCAGATTTCAAACCGTGCAATCGAGCCATACCGTCGAACCCAGAGGTGAGTAATCCGTTGCCGTCGGCGGAGAATTCCATCTTTGTGATTGCGCCGTGGTGAGCGGATGGGTAAGTACGCACGCACCTCCCCGTTTGTATTCTCCATACCTTAATCACCCCGGTTGAATCCGCCGACGCCAAGGTCTCAAAATCGGGCGAGAACGCTAACGCGGTAACCTTTCCGTTTTCGTGTAATAAAAGTTCATCGTCATTTTGGTACTTCAAATCGGTTCGTAATTTTCCGTTGGAAAATTTCCACAGCTCGACGAACCCGTCCGCGGTACCCGTGGCCACAGATAACCCATCGGGAGATATCGCAAGGCAATTGACTACTGACTTCTTACCAAATTTACCAATCGAACGTTTCTCGGCTCGAACGTAATCGTCGTTGACGTTTTTATAATCGTATTTGTTGTTATTATTCTCGCCTCCTTCGGCGTCTCTATTTTTACGCTTCTTGCCTCCCGCGGACGAATGGCTAAAGATATCCTTCAAGTTCGATCGGTCTAAAAACACATCAAAACTAGAGTTGTCGTTGCTACTTAACATGCTCTCCGAGACAAACCCGCAGTGTCTTCGCCATTTAAACGCATCCCCTAATAAATTCATCAACACGTTTGGTTTCACCGACCGCAAAGCGCTTTGCACGTCTTCCGCTATAGCTTTTCTACGTTTGAGTTTCATTTTCGTCACTTTTTCTTTAATCTCATCCATGGAAGCACCTTTCATGGCGTTATCGTCTTTCTCCAACTTCCCAGCGTCTTTCTCGTCCACGTATAACGACATCAAAATCTCCCCTGGTAACTTTGGCATCCCAGCCAACGCTTCCAACCGTCTCATTTTACTCTTATCTTTACATCGTTTCATGGTTTCTGTTTCCCGTAATATCGCTTTCGCGACTTCCACGTCCCTTATTTCGATCATTTCCAACGCGATTTGCGTCAATATCTTCTCCAAAACGTTCTCAGAAACCGATATTATGTTTTTGTTATAAAAATGGTCCAAAACGAATTCCCACTCGCCGGCGAGAATCGATGTCGTCAATTTCGACACCGATTTCTCGGTCACAAAGTCCACGTCCATATCGGTTTCCTGCAATAAAGTTTTCGCCGTTTTATATAAGTTTTGCTCCGAGAGAAATTGGAAGACCAGTTTCAGCACGTCTTCAGAGTCCACTCGGACCAGTTCTTTTTGTTCTTCTTCTTCTTGTTCCGATGATTCCATCTTTCCAAGAAGTCTTGGAAATGTTTTCTTTTTTGTGATGAAAAATTTCTTTCTTTCAAAAAGAGCAGAAGAGCTTTTTCCTCCTGCAAGGACAGACTCTAAAAGAGCTCTTAAAGATGAGAATGCAAAAAAAGTTCGTTAAAACTTACGAGAGAAAAAAAAAGTGCGCGGGGTGTCGTTCTTCGGATGATGGACGAGATACCGACCATCGATCTGTCCCCGTTCGTGTTCCAAGGAGGAGGAAGAGGAGATGATGATAATAAAGGTGAAACGATTGTTGTTCTCGATGAAGCGAAGCGGAAATGCGCTGACGCGCTCGGGAAATGCTTCAAAAGGCACGGATTTTGCTACTTGGAAAACGTGGGATTGGAGAAAGAGGACATCGAGTCCGTCTTTCGAGAGGCGAAGCTGTTCTTCGAAGGTCAGTCGACGGAACACAAAGAGGGAGAGCTCGTGCAGTGGGAACCGAAGACGAACACGGGGTACGCGAAGTACCGAGCGGAGGTGTTGAACGATTTAAGACTACCAGACGAGAAGGAAACGTTCAGCGTGAGAAAGGACTCTTTGTACAAAGATCGAGACTATTTCGAAAACGTGAAAAGAAAGAAAGAGTGGAAAGAAGTCACGAAGAGGTTTTACGACAAATGCGAGAGGGCGTGCGAAAGCTTGTGCTTGGCGACGGCAGTCGCGCTTGGATTTGAGAAGGACGTGAGGTTCTTCGCGGATACCTTTCGCGAGATGGATTTGTGCACCTTGAAAATTTTGCACTCGATGCCGACGAAAACGACGGAGATAAGCGAGAAAGTTGGGAATAAAATGTCGTTGAGAGTGAGCGAACACGTGGACTTTGGGTTCGCGACGTTTCTGTTCCACGATTCGGAATCTTTAGGAAGAGGTTTACAGGTGAAAAAAGCGTCGCGGTTCGATCACGGGAGAGACAATCTCGAGGAAGGTTGGATCGATGTCGCGGCAAAGAGAGGATCGCGGGGGAACTGTTGTATTTTAAACACCGGAGCTTTACTCCAACGATGGACGGGAGATTTTTACAACGCCACGGCGCACAGAGTCATCGTTCCGGACGAGATTGCCGCAATGCAACACAGGTATTCGTGCGCGTTCTTCATGGATCCAGACGGTGAGACGATGGTTAAAACGCCCGAAGAGATTCGAGATAAGCTCATCGAACGAGGCGTAGACGTCGATAAATACCCTCCGCTGTCGTGCGCTGAGTTTTTGAAGATGAAAATAAACGAAATGGCGGTGAAACAATAATAGATGTATATGTAATACTACTAGATGTAAAATCCTACTCGTACTGTGGGTAGATGTGTAAATTTCTTCGCTGCTTTTGCCAAAAAAAAAAAGTGATTTCAATTTCGGCCGCCATCAATACACACACTGACTGACACGCTTTTTATACGCAAAAGAAAACGAACGGTCTTACAGGCAACAGCTTTTCGCGTATATATATACTTCTGTACTATTTGTACCCGCATCATCATCATCATTTGTCTTTGTTCACTCTTTGTTCAACAAACGCAAATTAGTAATGTCTCGACCAGAACTGACCGCCCCGGCGGAGTATTTCTACGACGCCGCCGAGGCAAAGAAGTACACCGCCTCGTCGAGGGTGATTGAAATCCAAGAAAGATTGACGGAGAGAGCGTTGGAGTTATTAAACTTCCCGAGGGACGATGTGCCGAGATTTTTGTTAGACGTCGGGTGCGGGTCCGGCTTATCCGGGGATCGGTTAACCGAGCTCGGGCATCATTGGGTCGGGGTAGACATCTCCAGAGGGATGTTGAATCACGCGGTGGAGCGAGAAGTGGAAGGAGACGTTTTCGAGTCAGATATCGGCCACGGGGTACCGTTTCGTCCGGGAGTGTTCGACGGGTGCGTCTCTATATCCGCGATTCAGTGGTTGTGCAACGCGGATAAGAGCGAACACGACCCGAGGAAACGATTGAAAGCGTTCTTTTCGCAAACGTATAGGTGCTTGAAACGAGGCGCGAAGTGCGCGTTTCAGTTTTATCCGGAGAACGCGAGGCAGGCGGAGATGATTGCGAGTAGTGCGTTGAGAGTTGGTTTTAGCGGTGGTTTAGTCGTAGATTATCCAAACTCGACGAGAGCGAAGAAATATTTTTTGGTCTTGGCGGCTGGACCGCCGGACTCGATGCCGACGGCAAAGACGGACGAGGCGAATGACTACGCCAACGCGAAACAAGACGTCGTCGGGAGAGGAGGCGGGAAGAACAAGTTCAAACATAACAATAACAATAATAGCGAATTCGGATTAGGTGTGAAGAAGAAGAGGAAAGGAGATAAGCACGCGAGAACGATATATGTGGGCTCAAAATCACACCCGGAAGGGAAAGGGAAAGCGTGGGTGATGAAGAAGAAAAAACAGATGAGGAATCGAGGCGTCCAGGTGGCAAACGATTCTAAATATACCGGAAGGAAAAGAAAAGAGCGATTCTAAATTTCATCTAGATACTGCTGCCGTTGTACGCGTACTTTAAATATCTCATATACAAATCTTATTACATATAAAAACATCATCGTTAATCAAGTTTCTTCCTACTTAAAGCATCATGGTCATTGATATTTACTTTTAAACAGTCGGATACGCTTGTTGCGGAGAATTATCGGTCACCGCTTGATTTCGTCTCGCTTGGTTTTCGTTGCCGTAATAATTCGACGGAGGTGCGTACGCCGGTTCTCTACTCACGGGCGACATTTCCGGAACAACAGATGTTGCCGCCGCCGCGCGTGGTTGTTGTTGCGATTGCACGCCACCACCACCACCACCTCTGTTGGCTCTACCAAACAACGCGTCTAACATGCCGCCGCTTCTCGGCTGATTCTGTTGTCTCCTCACCTCTTGCGCTGGGTTTCCCCCTTGATAAAATTGCGGTTGATTAGCCGCGTTCGAATTCTGTAGCGGCGTTAATCGCCCGTTCGCGCCGACGATGTATACCGCCTGCCCTTGCGGCGTCGTAAAGTTATTCTGCAGACCAAAATTCTGTCCTCTCCACAGCCCCGCTGACGCTTGACTATATGGCGAACCGCCGCCTTGTAACTGGTTTTGACAAAGCAACATCCGCCTCCGTGATTGCTGGTACCGTAACGAAGAAAACAAACAAAACAAGGGAATAATGAATATCCACGACGACATTCGATATCGAACCCACGTGTTTTGATATTCCGATTCGCACACGATTGCTCCTCTGGTATCTACATACGTCTTCTCCTCTCCGCAATGGTCGTTCGCGCACGTCGCCCCGCACGCGTCGTACGAAAAATATTTATCCGCCTGTTTGTTATACCTCGCAGAAGGACAATCTGTTTGTGACACCCAACACCACGGTTTGCAGCACTCGTCCGTGACCGTCGTTTGATCCGCGCAGATTGCGTTTTTATCCCCCCACTCGGCGCATCGGCTGCCCAAGGAAACGCCCGAGACGAAAAACGCGTCTCCCGTGCACTCGCAACCCAACGCATTGACTGATGTTATTGGAAAAGAAAAAAGAGAACAATTTTGGAACACCAACAATGAGAACAACATTATCCAAGGATGATGATGTGTTTGAAGCGCCAAAAACCTCGTCCTTGTCGGCGTCATTAGTACTCTCGTCATCATCAGTATTATTATTATTATTATCACGTGTGTGTGTGTGTGTGTGTGTGTGTGTGTGTGTGTGTGTTATCTGAGAAGATTATCTGAATAATAAATAATGTGAGTTGTGACGTCTTCACTTTATTATTTTTCTTCTACCATTGTAGAAGAGAAGAAAACAGCGACGACGAGAGAGGAATAAGTGTTTAACACGGGAGTATAAGTAGTATCCTCGTTAAGAAGAAGAAGAAGGAATAATAATAATAAAACTAAAATGCCGTACGCGCAACTGGTGATTGGCCCAGCCGGCTCGGGGAAGTCCACGTACGTGGAAACGATTTTCCAACACTGTTCGGCGTTAGGCCAACGCAGACATTGCATCAATTTGGACCCGGCTGCGGACCAATTTAACTACCCGGTGACGGCGGATGTGAAAGATTTAATCACCGTCGATGACGTGATGGATGAGTTGGATTTAGGACCAAACGGTGGTTTAATGTATTGCATGGAGTATTTAGAGGATAATTTGGACGATTGGTTATCCGAGGCGTTAGAAGGGTTCGGGGAAGACGACTGCGTGATTTTCGACTGTCCAGGACAGATTGAGTTGTATTCGCACCACACGTGTTTTAGGACGTTCGTGGATAAGTTGAGAGATTGGGGGTGGCAAACCGTCGCGGTGTATATATTAGATTCGACATTTATCACGGACGGGGCGAAGTTTATCGCTGGGTGTTTGCAAGCGCAGTCGGCGATGATGCTGTTAGAGTTGCCGCACGTCAACGTTTTGTCGAAAGCGGATTTGTTGGAGGATCAAAGCGTTTTAGAGCCGTATCTGTGGCCAGATCACAGTCGATTAGCGGAGGAGTTAAACGAGAGCATGCCGAGCGAGTATAGAAAGCTGAACACTATGTTAGCGCAATTGATGGATGATTATTCGTTGATTGCGTTTGCAAAATTGGACATCAGCGACGAGGAGTGCGTGGCGGACGTGTTGTATCGCGTAGATAACGCGATTCAGTTCGGGGAAGACGCGGACGTGAAAACGAGCAGAGATTTAGAATTGGGGGACGAGCAAAGTGGGCAGTTACCGGAAGGGTACTACGATTAGATGAATGTGTTTAGACAGCTGCGAGTGCGCGTAATAACTAATATTTTTTACAAGCAAAACTACTTCAATTGCCGCCGTGGTATCGCCGCGAGAGTTGGTTTCTGTATTTCAAAAACTCAACATCGCCGTTTCGTTCTTCTTGTTCAGCCATACCTAAACCACGTTTCGAACCTCGACTGGCGTTGAACTTTTCCTCCATTTCCTCCGCGCTTTCATTCGTTCCACCTCTTCTTACGCGGTGCCTTCGGATTTCCCGCAACTCTTCGATGTCTTCCTCGTTTTCGTTGGCGTTTCGATACAAAAACTTGTTGTTGCTGTTGTCGCTATCACCATATTTATTCGTCGTTGCGCGATCCAACTCGTATTCAAACAATTCCATTCGTTTTTCGAAATACTTTTCCACTATTTTTGATTTCTTTTGCATCATCTCTTCGTTCACGTTCTTCGGCGCGGTTAACAGGTCGATGGCGTTGTACGTACCGTTTTGAAATCCAGCGTTGGCTATGCGAGTATTTTGCGGGATGTTTCCGACGATATTATCGAACAAAGTAGTGTCTTCAACGTATTCTAATTTTGTTTCTTTTTCTGCCATCATAAGTTTCTGCGCTCTCAGCTTTGCCTCTTCAATCTGCTCTTGGATTTTATCTGTCGTAGTGGTTGTTACCCGTGGTTGCACGACTTTTACACTTTTACTAGGTATTCCCATTTTACTCTCTAACAATAGCTTGTACATCCTATATTCGTTAGAATTGAGATCGTCGAGCCACCAAAACATATCCAATGACTTCTGTCTCGTCAGCTGTTCAAACTCTGCGCCGTTCTTCGCGACGTATTCGCTCAACTTTTCGATATGGTGTTGCGTTTCCAACGGAATTTTAATCGATGTGAAATTTTGTTGTTGTTGATGAAATTGTTGTTGGTGTTGTTGTTGTTGATAATAATAAGATGCCGAAGCAGATGATGCTAAAAGAAGAGGAGGAGGAGGAGGAGGACGAGAAAGTGATGGTGGTGGTGGTACTCTTTGTACCACTCTCTTCCCCACCGTGCCGCCGTCGCCGCCGTTGTTTGCCATGTGTGTTATCATTATGAAGAAAGTTTGTTGAAACAGTTGCAACTTCATAAATTGACGCGAAGATATCTAAGCACGAGATACGATCACACACATGCGCGGCGGCCTTGTATCGTCGTCGTCGTCGTTAGTACTCTCGAGAAGCAACAGCAACAACACCATCAACACGATACACCGACTGAAAAGAGCATCAACCGCACAGAGAGCAACGAAGACAAAGAAGAAAAACGTCATCATGGCAGGTCCTCCGTTACCGTCCAAATCCATCGCGCACATTTACAAAGGCGTTCCATGCTTTGGGGAACCGACGACTTTATCGTTTTGGATCGATTACGCGTGCCCATTCAGCGCGAGATTGTTCAAACGCATGTACGAGGACGTCATGCCTCATTACGCCGGCTTGAACATCCGCTTTGAGTTCTATCATCAAGTGCAGCCTTGGCATGTCGCGTCTGGCATCATGCACGAGACGTCGTTAGCTGTGGCGGAAGTGTGCGGCGAAGAGGCGTTTTGGCAATTTTCGAAGGAGTTGTTCGAGAAGCGAGAGAGTTTTACGGATATTTACACGTTCGACGCGACGAGGCACGAATTGACGGAAGATATCTTGAACCAGTGCTTACTCGGTCAAAGCGAAGAGGATTTCGAGAAGGTCAGAAAGTACGCCAGACTGAATAAAGAGACGGAAGATAAAAACGGTGGAACTTTAGTCACGCAACAAATGAAATTCCACATCAAGTTGGGAAGACAGTTGGGCATTCACGTGTCGCCGACGTGTTGTTTGAACGGCTTAGTCTGCGATACGAGTTCGTCGTGGACTTTAAAAGAATGGAAAGCATTTTTGGATCCGTACGTGAGGAATACCCCATAGCAATAATACAATACCTAGGTAAGCACCAGCATTATCATTCACTGTTCCGAGTCCTCGCTTTCCTCCTTTCTCGATTCCTCCAAAGCGTCTTCCAACGAAATGTCAAAATACCTATTCTTCAACTTTTTAAACCCGAGCAAGGTCAATCCAACCCCGTTGGCAGCGTACACGAACGTCGCCAAATACACCAAACCTTCCACGATCGTTCGAACTGTTATAGAAATCTGTCTCGCGGTATACGATTCCGGCAAACTCGAGTTATCGAACCCAGTGGATATTTTACTCGCGAAGATGTACAAACCCGCAGATATCGCGATCCCGGTGATACCGCCCGTAAACGCTTGACTCGCGTTTAATTTTTTATCCTTCAATTTCCTCTCCTCTTCTCGTTCCTTTAACTCCTCCGGACTCAACTGATTCGCCACTCGAAACGTTTGAGCGCGTTTCCCTCTCTTTTTAACCACTCTCCAAAAATACCATCCACAAAACGCGGTGAAGAGAAACCCGAACAGATTTTGCAACGGCGTCGCCTCTTCTGTTGGGACGCCCATTTGCCAGTCTGGGTTCGCGTACACGTCCGCGTACGCTTCGTTACACGCGGATTGAAAATACGAAAACGAGCTCAATGAAACGACGCTCAGTTTTGAGAGAAGAAGAGTATTACTATTCTCATCATCGTCTGAATCGTCGTCGTCGAAAGCGGCGAAATCATCTTCTTTATCATCATCCAATAATTCTGTTTTGCTGCTCTTCATTTCTATTCTTCTACTATTCCTACTCCTACTACTACTAATCCTCACAGCATTGCTACGTATTCTCCCGGGTCTACTTCTTCCATCAAAACTACAAACGGTCGTCGGCGTCGTCGTCGTTTTGCTCGTCGCTCTTCTCATCATCATCGAAGACGACGACGACGACGAGGACACAAGAAAACTCGCACTCGCTCTCATCTCTCTTTTTGTTCTTTTTCTTCTTCTTCTTTTGAGGAGGATGGAGGGTTGGTTTTTTTTTAGAGGAGGGAATTTTTCTGCAATTTCTCAAT